>VOFC01003059.1_pt1 | contig 193726 bp, 268 predicted proteins | sample 5384161 | NCBI WGS metagenome assembly VOFC01 (sample SAMN12384722, study PRJNA508395) | human gut metagenome | isolation source: healthy gut B | host: Homo sapiens
AAGATTAATTTCTATTCACTTATTTGTTGTCACAACAGTGGCATTATGCAGTTAATGTAGATGCTTCTTGTATGTTTAGTTTAGTTATTTTTTAAAAAGATAAGGTTGTAATGTGACCTTATCTTTTTCTATCTTTTTGTATATTTAATTTATCCAATGTTTCTTTACCATAGAAGAACTCAAACGCTTCATATGGAGTTTTTTCCACCAAAGGGATTTACGTGGTACTGAATTAATGTGCGAAAACATTAAATTAAGTTTATCTTGTGTTAAATCTTTCATATTTTGTTTCTTTGGTATAATATCTCTAATAAATTCATGATTATTTTTACATGTGGCTTTTTGGCTTGGCATTTGTGCATCACAATAGAATATATTTCCTCTAATTTCTCCAGTCTCATGGTTTATTTCAAAAGTTGTGGTTTTGCAAATTCTGAGCCCCTGTCTGTAAGTATTAGACTGAATAATTTTTGATACATATCATCTGGTTTGAACCACAATATATAAACATAAGAGGAAAAGGAGATTTAATAAAATCTCTAAAAAAAGATGCAAAAGATACAAAAAAAATATATTTAGCAACCGACCCAGATAGGGAGGGAGAAGCAATAGCATGGCACTTGTCAAATTTGCTAGATGTGGATAGAGAAAAAATAACTAGAGTAACATTTAACGAAATAACAAAAACTGCTGTGCAAAAAGCTATGAAGAACTCTAGAGAAATTGACTTAAATCTAGTTGATGCACAACAAGCAAGAAGAGTATTAGATAGAATAGTTGGATATAAAATAAGTCCAGTATTATGGAAAAAAGTAAAAAGAGGATTATCTGCAGGACGTGTTCAATCTGTGGCGGTAAAATTAATTGTAGATAAAGAAGAAGAAATAGAAAATTTTATACCAGAAGAATATTGGAATATTTATGTAGAATTACAGGAAGGAAAAGAAAAGAAAATATTTGAAGCAAAACTTGTAAACAAAAACGGGGAAAAAATAAATATTCACTCTAAAGAAGAATCAGACAAGATTTTAGAAGATTTAAAAAATGCTAAATATATAGTAAAGGAAGTAAAAAAATTAGAAAAAAAGAGAAATCCAGCACCACCTTTTACAACAAGTACAATGCAACAAGAAGCTTCGAGGAAAATAAATTTTTCATTAAAAAAGACTATGTCAGTTGCACAGGGATTATATGAAGGGATAAAACTTCCAAATGGACACACAGGATTAATTACATATATGAGAACTGATTCAACAAGAATATCAGAAGAAGCGAGAATTGCAGCAAAAGAGCAAATACTAAAAACATATGGTGATAAATATTATGAAAAACCATTTGAGCAAGAACTTGAAAAAGCAGAAAAAGAACTTGAACATGTGCAATTAGTTGACGAAGTGTCAGATGTACAATGTGAAAAATGTGGAAGAATGATGGTTTACAAATATGGAAGATATGGCAAATTTTTGGCGTGTCCCGGATTTCCAGAATGTAGAAATGTAAAACCAATAATAGAAACAATTGATGTTCCATGTCCGAAATGTGGAGCAACTGTTCAAGTCAGAAAGACAAAAAGAAAAAGAAATTACTATATTTGCGAAAATAATCCAACTTCATGTGATTATATTTCTTGGAACAAGCCAAAGCCAGGTGAAAAATGGAATCCAGAAGAGGCGGAAGAAGTAAAAAAAGAAACAGAAAAGAAAACAAGAACAACTAAAAAGTCTTCAACAAAACAAAAAAAAAAATAAAAAGAACGGGATTGTGGGGACGTACCTTCAATCCCTTAAAATTTTGAACCGCAACATTGAGCCGTTTTTGCGGAATTTTATTTTTAAAAACTATTGACAATATTTAGAATATTTGGTATCATATTAATTGCTTTTGAATATAATTAAATATAACAAAGAGCAAAAATGCAGGTATAGTTTAGTGGTAAAACATAACCTTGCCAAGGTTAAGTTACGGGTCCGATTCCCGTTACCTGCTCCAAATTTTTTATTCAAAACAAAAATTAAATATGGCGCCTTAGCCAAGCGGTAAGGCACGAGTCTGCAAAACTCTGATGATCGGTCCGACTCCGATAGGCGCCTCCAATAAAAAATCGATAAAACGTTGGTATATCAACATTTATCGATTTTTTTAAATTTTTTTGCTAAAAATATAGTAAAATAATTATTTGTAAAATTTTACTATGTTCGCTTGTTTTTAAAAGAAAAATATTGTAATATATTATCACAAGATAAGAAGGGCAGAAGAAATATATGTAAGAAGAAAAGAAGGCACAATGCCTAAAACCACAACAGTATCAATAAATAATGATAATAAAAAGGAATTAAAACTATTAAAGAAAATGGTAATACAAATAATTATAAGCCTTTTAATATATGGTGTAATTTATATAATACAAAACAACAACTACATATTTTCACAAGAATTTTTAAACAAAGTACAAGAAGTTTTATCATATGATATAAATTTTGAGGAGTTTTATAAAAATGGAAAAAACAACATAAATCAGGTAATTATAAATATAAAAAATAAAGCAGAAAAAAAAAATGAAACAACGGAAAATCAAAAAAAATGGAATAGGTGGAGCAGAAGAAAATGTTCAAAAAGAACAGCAATCAAATGAGGAAAACACACAAGAAAATCAACAAAATATACAAGAAAATGAACAAACATCACAAGCAAAAACACAAGAAGAACAAGATATAGAAAATATAAAAAATACAACAACATTTATAAAACCAATAGAAGGAACAATAAGTTCAAAATATGGACAAAGAGAGCCCACAACATCAACAGTACCTAAAAATCATACAGGAGTTGATATTGCATCAAATTTAGGAACAAAGATAAAATCTGCAACATCAGGGGAAGTTGTAATAGCATCAGAAGAAGGAGACTATGGCAAACACTTAAAAATTCAAATAGGAGAAGTAAGTATAATATATGCACATTGCAATAACTTATATGTTAAACAGGGAGACCAAGTAACACAAGGACAAGAAATTGCAGAAGTAGGGTCAACTGGGAATTCCACAGGACCACATTTGCATTTTGAAATAAGAATTTCGGAGAGAACGATAGACCCGCAAAAAATATTAGAACTATAATAAATTTATTATAGTACGAAAAAATTCTATATGATATAAAAATGCTTATAGGTAGCATAAAACCATAAATAAAAAAAAGGAAAAATAATATGAGATTTAGAATCGATTTAAAAATATTTATTTTTTTAATAATATTTTATTTTACAAGACAAATTGAAATATATTCCATATTAATGCTATTTGCACTAATACATGAATTAGGGCATTTGCTAACAGGATTATTGGTAGGAATGCAACCAGAAAAATTAGAACTAATGCCATTTGGTGTAGCAATATCGTTCAAAATAAAGCCAGAAGAATACAATAAAAAAATAAAAAAAGGAAATCAATTAGAAATCAAAAAAATATTAGTAGCACTTGCAGGACCAATTACAAACTTTATAGTTATTGTCATTATATTAAATCTAAATATAGAATTATTTAAGGCACTTACAATAATATACACAAACTTTTTTTAATAGTGATATTTAACCTATTACCAATATATCCATTAGATGGAGGAAGAATTTTAAAAGGAATTTTACATATAAACATAGGAAAACAAAAAGCAGAAAAATATATAAATATAATATCAAAAATAACAGTAACAATACTAACAATAATAGCAAGTATATTAATTTTACATGTCCACAACATAGCATTTATATTGATTTGCATGTATTTATGGTATCTCATTTTAAAAGAAGATAAAAAATATCAACAAAGAAAGAAAATATATGAAGCACTAGAACAATAATTTTACGGACTGTGACTGGTAACACAAAAACAATAAAAACAAAAATAAAAAAAGAAAAACTACTTGAAAAACAAATAAAAAAATAGTAAACTATACTAAAGAAAAAAAAAAGGAGAATGCCAATGATGAAAAACAAAATAAAACAGGAAAAAAGGTGTAACATTGACAATATTAGTAATAACAGTAATAACACTAATGATTATAACAGGAACACTAATATATAACGTAGAAGACTCAACTAGAATAAAAAAATTAACAAATTTATATAATGATATAGACCTGTTAAGAACCAAAGTAACAGACTACTATGAAGAATACGGAGAAATACCAGCAAAAATTAAATACACAAAACCAAGTGGACTTTCAAATGTATTAAGTAAAAACAACGATACAGGGGATTTTTATGTAATAGACTTAGAGGCAATGAAGGGGATAACACTTAATTACGGAAACGATTATGAAAAAAAATAATAAATGATACAACAATAACAAAAGAAAATCCAGAAAAAGCAGACCAATACAAAGATTTATATATAATAAATAAAAATAGTCACAATATCTTTTATGCAAAAGGTGTGTCAATACAAGACAAAAACAGCGTAAAAATGTATTACACTGACTACACAATTCCAGATGAAACAGTTGTAGACTTAAGATATATTGATGGAATATTAATTCCAGAGAATTACTATTATATAGGCAAGAGCCCAAGCGTTAGTGAAAGTGAAAGCATAGTAATTTCAAACAAAAAAGATGATACAATAGATGGACAAAGCACAAATCAATTTATATGGACAAAACAAATAGTAGAAATGGATACTTTGCCAACTAGCATAAAATTAGACAAAAACCAAAATAAAGAAGATTTCTTAAAAAGTGTAAATGCAAATAAAGGATATTTTAGAAATCCAGAAGGAAAAGTTCAATATACAAAAATTGAAGATGGAAAATAGTAAAAATATAACCCAAATTTTATATAGATAACAATAAATAAAAAAATTAAGAACCTCAAAGTATACTTGTAAGTATAAAAAGGGGCTCTTTTTTAGGCATTACAATATGTAATCATTCTGTAATATTTTTGAAATATTCCTGTAAAACCAATTGACAATTAAGCCTTTTCGTTGTATTATATATACATAAAAAAATGAGTGTTTTTTAAAATCCTAAGGAGGAAAATTATGGGAGAAGTAATAGTTATAACATCAGGAAAAGGTGGAGTAGGAAAAACAACAACAACAGCAAATTTAGGTTCAAGTTTAGCAGTAGAAGGAAAAAAAGTATGTTTAATAGAACATACAGACATTGGTTTAAGAAACCTAGATGTAGTAATGGGACTAGAAAATAGAATTGTATATGATATAGTAGACGTTGTAGAAGAAAAATGCAAACTAAGACAAGCATTAATAAAAGATAAAAGATTTAAAGAATTATACCTACTACCAGCCGCACAAACAAGAGATAAAAGTGCAGTAAATGAAGAACAAATGAAAAATTTAACAGACAAATTAAAAGAAGAATTTGACTATATACTAATAGATTGCCCCGCTGGAATAGAACAAGGATTTAAAAATGCTATTGCAGGAGCAGACAGAGCAATTGTAGTAACAACAGCAGAAATATCATCAATAAGAGATGCTGATAGAATAATAGGATTTCTAGAATCTTCAGAGATTAAAAACCCAGAATTAGTAATTAACAGAATAAGACCTAATATGGTAAGAAGAGGAGAAATGATGGATGTTGATGACATAGTAGACCTACTTTCAATAGACCTAATAGGGGTAGTACCATGATGAATACATAATAACACAAACAAACAAAGGTGAGCCAGTAATCCAAAACAAAAAAGCACCATCAGGAAAAGCATATATAGAAATTGCAAAAAGAGTATTAGGAGAAAAAATAGAAATTACAATACCAGGTAGAGAAAAAGGATTTTGGGCACGTTTAAAAAGATTCTTTAAAAAAATAATATATAAGCAAAACGGAGGGATAGGAAATAATGTTTGAAAAACATAGTAAACTTCTTTAAAAAAACATAGGAAAGAAAGAAGAAAATAAAAAAATGCAAGAAAGTTCAAAAGATGCAGCAAAAGAAAGATTACATCTAGTGCTAATGCAAGACAGAGCAAATGTTTCAGCAGACTTTTTAGAACTTATGAAACAAGAAATAATCGATGTAATAAAAAAAATATATAGAAGTAGATGAAAAAGAAATCGATGTAAGATTAACAAATAAAGAAAATGATGATGGAACAAATGGTGCTCCAGCATTATATGCAAATATTCATTCTTAATATAAAAAATGATGCAAGAAAAATAGGACAAAAAAGAATTAGAAGAAAAAACAAAAAAAAACAGCAGAAAATAGAGAACAACAAACAAAACGAAAAAGAAGAGAAAACAGACAAGAAAACAGAAAGCGAAAAAACGACCTCAAATGATCACAAAACTCCAAAGGAAATGAAAAAAAAATGAAACAAAAAAAGCAGATGAGACAGAAAAAAAACAGAGCAAAAAGAAACAAAAAATTTAGAAGATAAAAAAGACTTTGAAACACAAGAAAAAATAAAAGAAATAATAGACGGCGTAATAGAAGACGCAGAAAACAATAAAGAAAAAGCAAAAAAACGAAGAACAATAAGTTAAATCATAAAAATTAAGAAAGAAAAAGAGTTGATTTAATGAGAAGAAGAGAATTAAAAAACATGGAATGGGGGTTGCTAATAGTAGCAATTATATTATCAATAATAGGTATTATTGCACTATTTTCAGCAACACAAGAAACTGAATATGACGAATTTAAAAAACAAATAATATGGTTAGCAATAAGTCTAATAGCAATGGTAATAGTAATGCTAATAAATTACGAAACATTAGTAAAACTATCACCAATTTTTTATGGAATATTTATAATTCTGCTAATAGCAGTAATGTTCACAAAACCTGTAAATGGAGCAACAAGTTGGTTTGACATCGGATTTTTTTCATTCCAACCATCAGAATTTGCAAAAATAGCAGTAATACTGTTTTTAACATATGTAATATCAAAAATACAAGAAAGATATGCAGAAGATATAAACAAACCAACACGACTACTAATAATATTTGTAACATTAGCAATACCATTATTATTAATTATAAAACAACCAGACTTTGGTACAGCAATGGCGTTTTGTATAGCACTTGCAATGATGCTATTTACTGCCGGAATAGACAAAAAGTACATAATAGGAACAATATTGATAGCAACAATATCAATACCACTATTATACAATTTTGTACTGCCAGATCATGCCAAGAAAAGAATAGATATATTTTTAAATCCAGAATCAGACCCACGTGGAAGTGGATATAACATAATTCAATCAAAACTAGCAATAGGAGCAGGACAATTAACAGGAATGGGATTATTAAAAGGAAATCAAACACAACTAGGATATCTATACCCAAAAAAAACAACAGACTTTATTTTCTCTGTAATTGGCGAAGAAATGGGATTTATAATAGGACGGAACAATTATAGTACTATATGTATTTCTGGTCACAAAAGCGATTTACATTGCAAAAACAGCCAAAGACACAAAGGGTTCATTGATTGCATCAGGAATAGCTGGAATATTTTTATTTCATATGACAGAAAACATAGGGATGGTAATGGGACTTTTACCAATAACAGGTGTACCATTGTTGTTTGTAAGTCTATGGAGGAAGTTCTATGATTACAAGTTATATTTTAATTGGAATATTATTAAATATAAGCAGTAAAAGGCAAAAAACAATATTTGTAAAATAAAAAATCGGGGGATTAAGGGACGTTCCTTTTTCTCCCTTTTTTAGTGATTAAGGGACAGTGCTTTAGTACCAATTTTTTAGAATTTGTTATTTGGAGGGAAAAATGTATTTAAAAAAATTAAAAATAGGAAATGTAGAACTAGAAAATAATTTAATATTAGCTCCAATGGCAGGAGTAACAGATTTACCATTTAGAAAAATATGCAAAGAATTTGGGCCAGGTTTAGTATGCACAGAAATGGTAAGTAGCAAAGCAATATTTCATGACGATTCAAAAACAAAACTACTAATGAACACAGAAGGAGAAAAAAGGCCAGTAAGTATGCAAATATTTGGTAGTGATGAGGAAACAATGGGGTATGCAGCAAAATATGTATCAAAATTAGCAGATATAGTTGATATAAACATGGGATGCCCTGCTCCCAAAGTAGTAAAAAATGGTGATGGTAGCAAACTTCTACTAGACATAGAACAAGCAGAAAAAGTAATAAAGCAGTTGTAAAAAATTCTACTAAACCAGTAACATTAAAAATTAGAAAAGGTGGGGATTGCGAACATATTGTAGCAACAGAATTTGCTAAAATGGCAGAACAAGCAGGAGTATCTGCAATTACAATTCATGGGAGAACTAGAACTGAGATGTATTCTGGAAAAGCAGATTTGGACATTATCAAAAGAGTGAAAGAGTCAGTGAACATACCAGTAATAGGCAATGGTGATGTGGTAGATGAAGAATCTGCATTGAAAATGTTTGAATATACCGGGGTGGATGGAATTATGATAGGTCGTGGAACTTTTGGAAATCCGTGGATATTTGCAAGAATTAAGCATTTTTTAGAAACAGGGGAAAAACTTCCTGAAATATCAAATGAAGAAAAGTTTAGAGTTATAAAAGAACAAATTCAACTTGAGTTAGAAAATAAACCGGAGGTAACTGCAATAAGAGAAATGAGAAAGCATATTGCTTGGTATACTAAAAAAATATGCCGAATTCTAGTGAGTTTAGGTGCGAGATTAATAAAATAGAGGATAAAGATTTATTAATGAAAACTGTTGAAAAATATTTTTTGGAAGAATGATACAGTTCACAGCCTGAAAAAATTAAAAATAGAAATATAACCAAAAATATTGAAATAAATTTTGATGAGCCAGACAATAATGCATTAACTACATTAAAAACAAATTTAAAAAACTATTCAGGAGCAAGTGATAATACAACAAATTCTGCAATTGCTAGAGATACCTTGAGTTGGAGAGTACTTGATGTAGATGAAACAACAGGAGCTGTTAGATTAATAAGTGCAGCACCAACAAGTTCAAAAGTTACTTTAAGAGGATATAATGGATATAACAATGCTGTAAAATTATTAGATGATGCATGTAGCACTTTATATAATTCAAAATTGGCAACAAAAGTACAAAATCTAAAAATAGAAGATATACAAGACAAAATGAAAACAGATTATAAAAAAATAGATTCAAATTATGGTAATAGATTTACACCAAGTTATAAACAGTATCCAAGTATCTTAACAAAAGAGAAAGAACAAAAAATAACTGTTGGACAAAATACAACTACAGGAACAGAATTAGATTTTAGCGAACAAAAAACATTTGAAAATCAAACAGAAAGTAAACAAGCAGATACATTAGATGTAAAATATACATTTTGGTATAAAACAATGTCTGCAAATGACTTTGATGGAGAAAACAAAGAAATGTATTATAAATTATTTATAAATAATGGAAGTAATTACCCAACATATTGGATGTCATCTCGTTGCGTCGATGCTAACTCCGTTTTTGCTGACTTCTTTGTTCGCCGTGTGGATTCAGGCAATGTCAGCGCCAACTACTTGTGCTTTTCTCGCGGCTACGAGTACTCTTACGTCTATGCTTTCCGCCCATGTATAACTCTAAACTCTAATGTCCAAGTAACATCAGGAGATGGAAGTGAAAGCACCCCATTTGAAATAAAATAAAAATATGGAATTTTGATGATAATAAGAAAAACAACACACCAAGAAGGCCTTTGGACTTCTCGGGAAAACGCGAATAAAAATCAATAAGAAATGAGCATAATAAATATTGTTAAAAATATAAAACAGGTACATCCTGAACACATAATACTTATAAAAATAGGAAAATTTTATTATAGTTATAGTAAAGATGCATATATTATTTCATATATTTTCGGATATAAATTAAAGAATATAGAAGAAAATATAAAAGTATGCGCATTTCCTGTTTTTATACTAAATAAAATAATGGCAAAATTGTAACAAAAATGTCATATGAAATACAAAAGAATTTATTGAAATAAAAAGTATGTTATGGTAAAATTTTTACATAAGAAAAACAATAAAGAACAAAAGAAGGAGTGAAGAAAAAATGAAGAAAACATTTAAAAATCCAAAAGGTATAACATTAGTGGCACTTGTAATCACTATAGTTATTTTACTTATTTTAGCAGGCATTTCAATTTCTGCATTAACAAATACAGGAATATTCCAAAAGGCAAAAGATGCAAAACAAAAATCAGAAGATGCATCATTACACCAAAACACAAAACTAGATGAATATGAAAATGAATTGGATAAGTATTTGCCAGAACAAGGTGGAGAAAAATTGGTAGATAAAGTTAATGGTGGAACAATAAAAGTTGGAGATTATATATCATACACACCAAACGGAGCAAGTACAGAAGATATTTTACAGGAATTAGCAACATATTCAGGAAATACAGATAGTACAAAAAATACAACATCAACATTAACACAGGAAATAGATAAAGAAAAAGGATTAAAATGGAGAGTGTTAGATGTAAAAGATGGAAAAGTTAGATTGATAAGTGATAGACCAACAACAAGTATAATAACATTATCCGGTGCAAAAGGATATAATAATGCAGTATATTTATTGGATAAAACATGTAAAACTTTGTATAACAATTCTAAACTAGCAAGTAATGTACAAAATTTAAAAATAGAGGATATACAAGATCATTTAGCATATGATTATACACAGTATACAAATTCAAATGATGATACAGGAAAATATGGGGGAACAAAAGAATATACGTCATCATTATATAGAAATTACCCAAATATATTTGCAAAAGAGAAAACAGGATGGGTAGATGGAATAAAAGGGACAGAACTAAGTCTTAGTGAACAGACAGCACCAATAAATGAAACAAACACAACGGCAAAAGAAAAAATAAAAATAACACAAACATATTGGTATAAAACAATGTCTGCAAATGACTTTAATGGAGATAGCAAAGAAATGTATTATAAATTATTCATAAATAATGGAGAAAAAGATTATAACGCATATTGGATGTCATCTCGTTGCGTATTTGCTTACTCCGGTTTTAATGACTTCCGTGTTCGCCTTGTGGATTCAGGCGATGTCTATGCCGACTACTTGTACTATTCTAGCGACGGCGATTTCTCTCGCGACTATGCTTTCCGCCCATGTATAACTCTAAACTCTAATGTCCAAGTAACATCAGGAAATGGAACTGAAAGTACTCCATTTGAAATAAAATAAAAATAGGAAAATTTTATTATAGTTATAGTAAAGATGCGTATATTATTTCATATATTTTCGGATATAAATTAAAGAATATAGAAGAAAATAAAATAAACTATATAATAATACACAGACGAAATAATTACGCAGTAGATGAAAAATCTGATAATGGAAATTTAATAAAATAATTTGTATCTGGAAAAATCTAAAAAATATATAAAATTTTCAACACAAATTGATGATATATTAAAATACACAAGCAATAATTTTTTGAACTGTAAATAGTAACAAAGAAGATATATAAAAATATATAGTAAAAAAAACTGGGACAAAATTGGATATACCAAGCGTCTCAGTTTTTATTATTTTTATGCCAAAGGCTCTGTACTATACCAGTAATATGAACCATCAGTATTTTTCTTAAATGTATGTTTAAAAGTTTTTATTTTATTATTAGTAATTTTATTAGCATTATTTATAAGTACTTTTGCAGAAAAATCTCCTACACCATCTAAAAGAGTCTCTGAACTTGCGTTCTTAGAAATTATATTACTTTTATCAGATGAATCATAAATACCATAAGTTGAGCCGGAATTATCATTTTGATAAACATGTACATATTTATCATATATATATATTTCATCACCTTTTTGTTCAGCACTAACTAAATCAGAACAAGAAAGTGTCCACCAATATCCGCCACCACCTTGATATTCATAGCAATCATATTCACCATTTTTATATTCTTTTGCCCTAGCAAATAATCCTTCACAAGATTCATGTGTAATTGTTACACCATTACCAAAGATTTTTTTTGCCATATTTTCAATTGTATCCTTGCTATAATAAATATGGTTTGAAGTATTACCATATTCATCTGTAATGTTTTTTTCATTACTTGCTGCACTTTCAGAAACATTTTCGAAAATAGTAAGAAGTTTTAATTGATTATTTAAATCTTTTTCTGTAACTTTTGTGTTTCTATATACTAATTCTTCTTGAGCCTCATTAGTTTTTTCAATATATTTATATAATTTTTGTACTTCATCACTATTGATATCTAACTGTTTTACAGTACTATCTACTTTTTCAGCCTCTGTATTTGAAACTGTTATATTACTTGTAGAGCCAGATAATACATTTTTTGTTGAATCTGTAGTTGTACTTTCTACAGTATTTGTAGTATTTTTAGAATTAGTAAAATAAAAATACATAAGTATCATTCCAATAATAAGTATAAAAATAATAAATGATAAAATTACTGTTGATAACTTTAATTTTATAGGTCCTTTATCAGTCATTTTTTCACCCCCTTTTTCTTTTGTAATTTATGATTACAGAATATCATAAAAAAATAAAAAAAACAATAAATTTCTTATTTATTATTTTTTTTTATATGGTTTAGAGATATTTGTAATTCCCAATAAATAGTCACAAGATGTGTTATAAAAATTAGCTAGTTTTATTAAATTATAAATATCTATAGTTATTTCACCGGTTTCATATCTTGAATATGTTTGTTGCGTGCAGCCTAGTATTTTTGCAACTTCAGTTTGAGTTAAATCTCGATCTTCTCTTAAATCTCTAATTCTTAGTTTCATACTTTTAATATCACCAAAAAAATTATAATTTATTCTTAAAACGAGTGAGATGTTTTACGCTTTTTACGTGTAAAAGAAATAAAATATATACAAATTGGATATAATTTAAATATAGTAAATGAAGGGAGAATACATATGAAAAAAATTTTGAAAAATAAAAAAGGTATAACATTAGTGGCACTTGTTGTAACTATTGTAATTTTGCTTATTTTAGCAGGGATTTCAATATCAACTTTAACAAATACTGGGATATTTGAAAAAGCAAAAGATGCAAGAGAAAAAAGTGAAGTGGCGGAAAAACAACAAAGTGAAACATTAGATAGTTATGAAAAAGAATTAAATAAATATACGTCAGATAATTTAGAAGAAAATATAGGAGTGAAATTTGAAAAAAAATACTGAGTTACATGATAAAAATGGAGCAAAAATAATAGTTCCAGCAGGGTTTAAGGTAGCAAACACAGATGATTTAACAGTAGAAAAAGGAATTGTTATAGAAGATAGTAAAGGCAATCAATATGTATGGATACCATGTACTACAGAAGATTCTAAATCTCAATTACAGTTTAAAAGAACAGAATGGTGGGTTGAAGATGATGGTGGAGCAAAAGCATCAAAAGATGAACTAACATTAACTTGTCCAGAAAATTATAGTGACAATGGATTGACTTATGCAGTGGTTAATGAGATAGTTGCTCAAATAAAAGCAGAGAAGTATAGTGTACGCAGAAATGGTGGATATTATATAGGAAGATATGAAGTAGGAGATGAAAATGGAACAGCAGTAATAAAGGCTGATAAAACTCCTATGGCAAATATTATTTGGAGTACTGCTTATAGTAAAGCAAAAGGGATTGGAGGCGGACCAGGTGCAACAACATATTTATGTTCAAGTTATGCTTGGGATACTGCAATTAATTTTATACAAAATAATGGATTTCTAAATTATGCAAAAGCAAGAGAAGATAGTTATAATGAGAACTGGGTAGATAAGAATGTAAAAGATTTAAAAGGAAATATAATAAAAGCAGCAAATAAGGCTGAATTACTTCCAACAGGAAAAACAACTCCAAAAAGTAATATTTATGATATGGGAGGAAATGTATCAGAATTTACAACAGAAGTAATGCCAAGTACTAGCGAGCCGGTGGTGTTGCGCGGTGGTATTTATGGTGACATTGGTCCAGCAGGTCAACGCTATGACATTGGTACTTCTGGTGCGGGTAGCGGTGGTGGGTTTCGTGCCACTTTATTCTTAAAATAAACGGAGATTGGAGATTGTCAAGTTAACACTCAATAAACGAGGCAATCTCAATCTCAAAATCTCGAATATAAAAAATAAAAAAACACTTGTATATTCCCCAAATTTGTGATATAAATACTAATATAAAGAAATGCTACAGAAAGGCGGAATTTTTGTGGAAGAGAATTTAGAAAAAAGAAACAAAAAAGTACTAGTTGTAGACGACGAACAAGCAATAATCGACGTACTAGTATATAATTTACAAAAAGAAGGATATGAAACATTAGAAGCAACAGATGGTGTAACAGCAGTAAACATAGCATTAGAGCAAAAACCAGACTTAATGTTATTAGATATAATGTTACCAAAAATGGACGGACTAACAGTATGTAAAAGAGTAAAAAATTACTTAAATATACCAATATTAATGCTAACAGCCAAAGACGCAGAAATAGACAAAATAGTAGGTCTAGAATTAGGAGCAGATGACTACATAACAAAACCATTCAGTGTAAGAGAACTAATGGCAAGAGTAAAAGCAAATCTAAGAAAAAATGAAATATCAACAATAATAAAAGAAACAGAACAAGAAATGCCAAAAATGGAAGAAATAACAGATAGCATAATAAGAGTAAATGACCTAGAATTAGACCTAGATAGATTCGAAGTAAAAGTTAGAGGAAAAATAATTGACCTAACACTAAGAGAATTTGAAGTATTAAAATTCTTAGCAGCCCAACCAGGACAAGTAATAACAAGAGAGACACTATTAGAAAAAGTATGGGGATACGAATATTACGGAGATATAAGAACTGTAGATGTTACAGTAAGAAGAATAAGAGAAAAAATAGAAAAAGACACTTCAAGTCCAAAAATCCTAATAACAAAAAGAGGCGTTGGGTATTATATAGCAACAAAATAAAAAAAATAGAAAGAATAAAAAAGGCAAAAATAGCCAAAATATTCTTTCTATTTTTTATATTCTAGGAAAGTTATCATAGTATGATAACTTTCTGTAGAAGATAAATATGGCAGAAATTAGATTTTGTAGCAGTTTGCACTGCGTACAAAATCTTAATTCTGGTTTTTTGTTGAAATTTGTTGAAAAATGTGATTAAATAAAAGCGAAAAAATACAAAAAAAATACAAATAAAAAAGGAAAAGGATGAAAGATGAAAAGAGAAAATACAAGAAAAATAATGGTAGGAAATGTACAAATAGGAGGGCAAAATAAAGTAGTAATACAATCAATGTGCAACACAAAAACAAAAGATGTAACATCAACAGTAAAACAAATATTAGAATTAGAAAAAGCAGGATGTGAAATAATAAGAGTAGCATGTTTAGACATAGAAGATGCAAAAGCAATAAAACAAATAAAAGAACAAATACATATTCCTATAGTAGCAGATATCCATTTTGACTATAGAATAGCACTAGAAGCAATTGAAGCAGGAGTAGACAAAGTACGAATTAATCCAGGGAATATAGGCTCAGAAGAAAGAGTAAAAATGGTTGTAGACAAATGCAAAGAAAAAAACATACCAATTAGAATAGGAGTAAATGCAGGCTCATTAGAAAAAGACTTGCTAGAAAAATATGATGGTAAACCCACTGCACAAGCAATGGTAGAAAGTGCTAGAAGACACGTAGAAATACTAGAAAAACTAGACTTCTATGATTATGCAATATCATTAAAAGCATCAAACTTAGACTTATGTATATCTGCATACGAAGAGGCCTCAAAAACATTTGACTGCCCATTACACTTGGGAATAACAGAAGCTGGAACAGAATTTAGTGGAACAATAAAATCAAGCATAGGACTTGGAATTTTACTAAGAGAAGGAATAGGAGATACACTTAGAGTATCGCTTTCAGACGACCCAATAAAAGAAATAAAAGTTGCCAAAGAAATTTTAAAAGACTGCAATTTATATAAAAATTCACCAACATTAGTGGCTTGCCCAACATGTGGAAGAACACAAATAGATTTAATCCCAATAGCAAAAGAAGTAGAAGAATTTTTACAAACAATAGAAGCCGACATAACAGTAGCAGTTATGGGATGTGCTGTAAATGGACCAGGAGAAGCCAGAAATGCAGATATAGGGATAGCCGGTGGTATAAAAAAGAAGGATTGCTATTCAAAAAAGGAAAAATAATTAGAAAAATACCACAAGATAAAATCGTAGAAGAATTGAAAAAAGAAATATTAGAAATGATAAAAAATAAATAAAAGGATTTACTTAAAAACAAAGCTAAAAAATTAAAGAAATTTCAGTTAAAAAAGAGAGGCGTTAGTTTGAAAGAAATAATTATAAAAATGAAATCATAATAAAAGAAAAAAGGCATAGTGCCCCCTTACCCCCAGAAATTTTAATTATATAACGGGAGTGGATTCTGATATTTTAGATGTTATAAATTCTTGTAATTCATCAATTGTTAATCCCAGCGATAGTAGTTGTTTTATTGATTGAATAAAATTGTTTTTAGTAAATTTAATTTTATCTTTATCAGTAGTTTCAACTTTTGAAGCATCACTAGGATTAAATAATTCGCCAGTTGAAAGCATGTGATAAATGGCAACTAATATTTTTCTGGCAATAGCAATATAAGCACGTTTCTTGCCTCTGCGTTTAGAAATTAAATTAAATTTCTTAGCATAATAATCATTACTTTTATCTTTTACAGCACAATGAGCAACTTCAACAAGTGCAGGTTTAAGATAAACACCAGCTCTAGAAATTTTAACAGATTTCTTTTTACCAGCAGATTCATTGCAACCAGGAGCTAAACCAGCCCAAGAAGCTAAACGATAATGAGAAGAAAATTGACTCATATCTGTTCCAATTTCAGAAATAATAGTTATTGCAGATTTACGGTCAATTCCAGGTATTGAGCATAAAAGATTAATAGCACTTTCATAAGGTGCAACAATAGAATCAATTATTTCTCTTATGGTTTTAATTGATTTATCTAAATAATCAATATGTTCTTGAATAACATTCATACGTTGCTTTTGAGAGGCTTCCCAAGAGATACCACATATAGAATTAAGGATAACTTCATTAGATGATTTACAATGTTTATCAATATTTTTTAAAATATCCTCGTCATTATACTCATTTTGTGATAAAATAGTATTGATGATAGCAGAAGATGTTTTACCAAAAATATCAGAGAAAACCATATCCAGTTTGCAATTACCAACAGTAAGAGCATTTGTAAATCTGTTCTTTTCTGAGGTACGCATATTGGTTAATTTGTAAAGGTATCGAGTAAGTTCTCTGAGGATTCTAATATCTTTATTTGGAATAAAACTACTACGAACTATTCCAAGTTTAAAAAGATCAGCAATCCATTTGGCATCTTTGTTATCATCTTTTTTTCGCCTTTAATACATCTAACCCATTTAGGATTAGCAACGACGACATTAGAAATATGACCTTCTAATGCATTGTATACAGGAACATAATACTTTCCAGTAGATTCCATGCATACATTCTGACAATCGTTAGCTAATAACCAATTTCTAAATTCGATTAGAGAATTGTTAAAAGTCGAAAAACGTTTGCGAAGGTATTGAGGTTTGACGGAAGTAGAGTCACAAATAACAGCTACTATATAAAAGATTTGTGCACGTCGACACCACAAGCTTTAGGATAAATAACTTCCATGATAAAAACTCCTTTATAATAAATTTTTAGGGAATACAGGGACTGTGCAATTAACACTATAAAAACTTATCAGTCAATGATTAGTTTACAACCTCAAGGGACTACTTATGTGTGCTTGAAACAACTGCACTTGCACTGTTTATAATGCTGATTTAATCTGTGAGTTACAGAAGTCTGCAACTCGCCTCCCCGTGCTTTGTAGTGTATATTCCCTTAAGGTATATTATATAACGAAAAGGGCTTCGAACTTCGAACTCAAGGCTTTCATTCCTATGTGTGCCTTTGAGCGAAGCGAGAAAGGAATGGAATTTATAATGAAAATATTAATTGGAAAAACAGCCGGATTCTGTTATGGAGTAAAAAAAAGAGCAGTAGAAGGAGCAGAAAACGAAATAAAAAATTCTAAAACACCAGTATATTGCTTAGGAGAAATAGTACATAACAAACAAGTTGTAGAAGACCTAAAAAAATAAAGGAATTACATTTGTAGAAGATATAAATAGTGCAAAAGGAACAACAATAATAAGAGCACATGGAGTTCCAAAAGAAATTTATGAAAAAGCACAACAAAAAAAAAATATAGAATTAAAAGACTATACATGTCCAAATGTTTTAAAAATACACAAAATAGCAGAAGAATATGCTAAAAAAAGGATATTTTATAATTTTATGTGGTAGCAAAAAACATCCAGAAAACTTAGGAACAATAAGCCATTGCTCAAAAAAATTCATACATAATAGAAAAAGAAGACGATGCACTAAAAGCATTAGAAAGACTTGAAAAAACAGAAATAAAGAAACTTTTAGTAATCTCGCAAACAACATATAGTTTAGAAAAATTTTATATTATAAGAGAAATAATTGAAAATGAACTTCCTAGAAACATAGAATTAGTTATAAAAAATACAATATGTGCAACAACAGAACAAAGACAAATTGAAACAAAAGAATTATCAAAAAAAGTAGATATGATGATAATAATAGGTGGAAAAAATAGTTCAAATACAAAAAAAATTGTATGAAGTAGCACAAGAAAATTGTAAAAAAGCAGTATGTATAGAAGACTACAAAGAATTAGAAAAATTCAAAAAAATGAAATAAAAAAAGAAGAAAAAATAGGCATAATGGCAGGAGCATCAACACCACAAAAAAGCATAGAAGAAGTAGAAAAATATTTAAATGGATTATAAAAGATAAACCGCAAAGTTCTAAAAATGTCGAATTTTGCGGTCAATTTTTTAAGAAAAAAACAAAAAAATATTGACACAGATAAAATAAGATACTATAATCTAATTAAATTTTTTAAATCGTAATACATCTTAATTCAAAAATATTAGTTCTAATTCAAAATCCAATTTATTTAGCTAAAAAGGAGGTGGAAAAAAGTAAATGAACCGAAAATTTATATCAAATAGTAATTATGTATTCAGAAAAATACTAAATTCTGAAGAAAGTTTAAGCATTCTAAAAAATTTTATAGAAGCAATATTAAATATAAAAAATAAAAGAAATAGAATTAAATCCATACTTAACAAAAAAAGAAAAATACTTGCCAAGTGAAGAAAAGTTTGGGATAGCTGACGTAAGAATAAAAAAAAAACAAATGAAAACGAAGAAATGAACGTAGGAATCCAATTTATAGATGGAATATATGTACAAACAAAAAAATGCTTTTTATACTATTCACAAATACATCTAAATCAACAAGAATATGATGGCAATAGAGAATTTGCTAAAACAATAACAATAAATTTATTGGACTTTAATTATTTTGCATCAAAGGAATATGAAAAAACAATAAGAATAAAAACAAATCAAGGAGACATTCAGTTAGAAGAAATAGAAATGAAAGCAATAGAATTACCAAAATTTAGATGTTATGATAGAGAAAACATGACAGAAAGAGAACAATGGCTTCAATACCTAAAAGGATGTGATGAAAAAACACTAAAAAAAATAAAACAACAAAATGAATTTATAAGAGCATTAGATGAAAAAGCAGAAGATTATTGGATAAAAGAAAAAATGGAATAAAAAGAGGGATAAAATCCCTCTTAAAATTACATAAACATTATTTTATATTATAATTGCTTTAATGTTACTTTTACAACAGTACCTGCATCAACACTAGAACCTTTAGGTGGGTCTTGTGAAACAACAGTTCCTGTGCCTTCAACACTAATATTAAGGTTAGCATTTTTTAATTCGCTAGTTGCTTGGTATTTACTCTTTCCAGTTAAATCAGGAACAGTAGTAGATGTTCTTGTATCTTGGTCATACAACATAATGGTAGAACTTTTTTGTAAAGAAATTCCAGGCTTTGGAACTTGATCTTTAACTAAAGTATTATTTTTATCATTAGAAGTAGATATTTTCACTTCAAAACCAGCATTTTTAAGAACTTTTTCAGCCTCAGCAATAGTTTTATTTCTAACCTCAGGTACAGTAATTAAATCTGCATCGTCAGAAGAATCAGCATTAGAAGGTATACCTAGTAAAGGTAAAATTTCAGTTAGCATTTGTGAAACTACAGGCCCAGCTAAAGTACCACCTTGGTGATTGCTTTTTGGAGGTTTATACAAATTAAGTAATAAAACAACCTGAGTATCTTCAACAGGTGAAATTGCAACATATGTAGCAACATAACCATCTATATCTTCTCTACCGGCTCTTGGTTCAGAAGTACCAGTTTTTCCACCAACAGTATAACCAGTAACTGCCCCTCTTTTACCAGTACCTTCCTCAACAACAGATTGCATCATTGATTTTACTTTTGAAGCAGTTTCAGTAGAAATAACTTGTCTAACTTCTTCAGTATCAATATTTGTAACAGCACCTGTATCAGTATTAGTAATAGATTTTACAATTCTAGGCTTCATTAGGACACCATTATTAGCAATAGCAGAAATTGCCGTAATCATTTGTAAAGGTGTAATACTAAAACGTTGCCCAAAAAAAGAATAAGTTGCCCTTTCAACAGGTATTACAGTAGATTCTTCTTTAAAGATTGAATTTGCTTCACCAGGTAGGTCAATACCTGTTTTATCAAATAACCCAAAAGATTTATAGTATTTATATAATGTTGCAGTACCAATTCTTGAACCTAATTGGATAAGAGCAGGGTTACATGAATTTTCCAATGCTTTTCTTAAAGATTGTGAACCATGTGAACCATCAGTTTTCCAACAACTTATTTTTACGCCATCTACTGTTTCTGAGCCAGAACAATGGAAATCTCCAGCAACATCTGTACCAGTAATATTTTCTTCCAAAGCAGTAGAAGCAGTAATCAATTTAAAAACAGAACCAGGTTCATATAATTCGGAAACAGCCTTATTAGACCACATTTTGTAAATAGCATTAGTTTTTTCCTCCGAATTTAACGAATCATATGTTTTTGCAAGATATGAATTTGGTGTAAAAGGACTATTTAAATCGTAATTTGGATAATTTGCCATTGCTAAAATTTCACCAGTTTTAGGGTTCATAACAATACAACTTCCACCATTTTCAACATTGTTATTATCAACTGCTTGTTGTAAATATTTCTCAACTATTTTTTGAATATTCAAATCAATAGTAAGAGTTAAATCACTACCATCTTCTGCAGCAATATATGTTTCTTCTGTATTTGGAATTTCTTCTTGGCTAGCACTTTTTGAACTAACAATCTTACCAGGGGTACCAGACAAGACATCTTTCCACTTGTTCTCGATTCCAGATAAACCTTGATTATCACTACCACAAGAGCCAAGAACTTGAGAAAGAACAGTTCCATTTGGATAATATCTCTTTGTATCTTCATCTATATTAATGCCATTAGTAACTTTATTATCTTCCATCCATTTTTTTAACTGGTCAACTTTATCCTGTTCAACTTTTTTTGCGATGGTTTCCACCTTTGAATTACTTGTGACTTTTTTCAAAGTTTCATCATAATCAAGTTGGAAAATGTCCGAAAAAGCCTTAGCAACTTTCTCTTTTAAAGCCTGAGTATTATCACTATTTTTTGAATCTTTAATTTTTTCAGGATTAATTGTTATTGTGTCAACAGAAGCACTTGTTGCAAGAGTTTGCCCATTAGAATCATATATGGCACCTCTTTTAGGACTTATTATTTGATTTATAGATTGCTGATTATATGCCATTTCTTTTAAATAAGTACCTTGTACAAATTGCAAAAATCCAATTCTTCCTATCAATATTGCTATAATTAAAATAATTACCATAAATATTGTTTTGATTTTTTTGGTATATATAAAGTTTTGAGATTTGAACTCCGTATTTATTTTTGTAACCTTTTTATCTATATTTTTTGTTTTTTTCGGTTTATTTTTTTTCTCCAATATTTTCACCACTCTTTTGTTTAAAATTATAACATTATTTTATATTAAACATGTCTAAAAATCAATAAAAATTTAAAAAGAAAGGAAAAAATTATGATATCAAATGTAAAAACAATATCTTTAATTGGAATAGAAGGTAATTTAGTAGAAGTACAAACAGACATAACAGGAGGCTTACCATCATTTGATATAGTTGGGTTGCCAGACACAAGTGTACGAGAATCAAAAGAAAGAATAAAATCTGCAATAAAAAAAATTCTAACATAGAATTACCAAGTAGAAGAATTATAATAAATTTAGCACCTGCAAGTACAAAAAAAAAGAAGGAACAAGTTATGACTTGCCAATGGCTATAGGAATATTGCTTGCACAAAATGAAATAATTAACAATAAATTAGAAAGCACCATATTTATAGGTGAACTTTCATTAGATGGGAAAATAAATAGAATAAATGGAGTATTACCTATGTGTATAGAAGCAATGAATTTAGGAATAAGAAGAGTAATATTGCCAAAAAAAGCAAACGAAAGGGAAGCAGCAGTATTACAGGGATTAGAGATAATAGGAGTACGAGATTTACAAGAAGTAATAGATTATCTAAATGGAGATAAAAAAATAGAAAAAGTTCAAGTTGATATACTAAAAATATTTAGTAAAAAGAAAAAAGAACAATTAGATTTTGCAGATGTAAAAGGACAAGAAAATGTAAAAAGAGCATTAGAAATAGCAGCGGCAGGTCGGACACAACTGCGTTCTTATTGGTTCACCTGGATGTGGCAAGACAATGATTTCGGAAAGAATACCAAGCATTTTACCAGATTTAACATTTGAAGAAGCATTAGAGGTAACAAAAATACACAGTATTTCTGGAATTTTGGATAATGATGTTGGAATAGTAACAACAAGACCATTTAGAAGCCCACATCACACAATATCGCCAACATCAATGATAGGAGGAGGAAGAAACCCAATACCTGGTGAAATAAGTTTAGCACACAATGGAGTTCTATTTTTAGACGAGTTACCAGAATTTAATAGGGCAACATTAGAAGTGTTAAGAGGACCACTAGAAGACAAAAAAGTATCAATATCAAGATTATATTCAAAGGTGGAATATCCAGCAAACTTCATGCTTGTAGCAAGTATGAATCCGTGTCCATGTGGATATTATGGAAGTGAAGAAAAAAACTGCAATTGCACAGAAACATCAATTCAAAAATATTTAAATAGAATTAGTGCCATTGCTAGACAGAATAGACTTACATGTTGAAGTAAAACCAGTGAAATATCAAAAATTGAACTCTAATATAAGACCAGAAAAATCTGCAAAAATAAAACAGAGAGTAAATAATGCTAGAAGAATTCAATACTTAAGATATAAAAATACAGGAATATATTCAAATGCAGAACTTACACCACAAATGCTTGAAAAATATTGCCAAATTGATGAGCAGTCAAAGAAAATATTAGAACAGGCTTTTAATAAATTAGGACTGAGTGCAAGGGCATATTCTAAAATTTTAAAGGTTGCGAGAACAATTGCAGATTTAGAAAAAAAGAAAATATTGAAAAACAACATATTTTAGAAGCTATTCAATATAGAAATTTAGATAGAAAATATGGAGATAAATTTTAAACATACAACTACCAATGAAAAAAAACAACACACAATATTTTTAGAAACTATGAATGTAAAGGTTTAAAAAAGTATAAAAAATTTAAACAGATGGAGATGAAGTTATATGGAAATAGATATTGAGAACCAAAGATATCCAGAGCAATTAAAAAATATAAAAAATCCACCGAAAAAAATATATGCAAAAGGAAACATAGAATTATTAAAAACAAAACGGAATATCAATAATTGGTTCAAGAACACCATCAAAATATGGCAAAAAAATGACAAAAAAATTTGCAACTGAACTTAGCCAATATGGATTAACAATTATAAGCGGAATGGCAGAAGGAATAGATGGAATAGCACATAGTGCAACCTTAGAAGCATATGGAAAAACAATAGCAGTTTTGCCATGTGGATTTAAAAATATATTCCCAGAAAATAATATAAAATTATATGAGCAAATATTGGAAAATGATGGACTTGTTATAAGTGAATATGAAGAAAATGAAAAAGCAGAATACAATTATTTTTTAGAAAGAAACAGAATTGTAGCAGGACTATCAATAGGAACATTGGTGGTGGAAGGGGGATATAGAAGTGGAACAAGTGTAACGGCACGACTTGCTAAAGAACAAGAACAAAAAAAATGTATTTTGCATTCCGTCAAGTTTAGAAAACTCAAAAGGTATAACGCCTAATAAATTGATACAAGAGGGAGCATTTTTGGTAACAAATGTAGAGGATATTATAGAAAATTATCCTGAATTGGATTTAATAAAAAAAGCAGAAGTACAAAAAAAGAGAAAAATGTGAAACCAGAATTTAAGGAAATTTATGATATTTTAAATTATGATGAACCAATACATATTAATGAAATCGCTAAAAAATTGAATTTGTCAATTAGTGAAATAAATGCAAAATTAATGATGCTTGAACTTGAAGAAAAAATTGTGTCACTTCCGGGAAATAATTATAAAAAATGCTAAAAATATAAGGTGCAAAAATGGACCTAGGAGGAATGAAAAAATGAAATTACATATAAAAAAAGAGTTTGGTAATACAGGTGAAGATATTGCAACTGAATATTTAGAAAAGCAAGGATATATAATTTTAAACGAAATTTTTATTGCAAACAGGGTGAAATTGATATAATTGCAAAAAGATAAAAAATGAAGTTGTTTTTTGTGGAGGTGAAAAGCAGGAGTGATGTTGGATATGGTCTTCCATCAGAAGCGGTAACAAAACAAAAGATTAAACATTTGTGCAGAACTGCTAGATATTTTTTGTATAAAAATAAGATGTTTAATGAGTTTATTAGGTTTGATGTTGTGGAAATATTAATAAAAAGTGGAAAGTTTAATGTAAATCATATAAAACAGATAATATAGGTTACAATTTACAGTCTATAAAATTATTATGTAAAATATCAATAAAATCTTGAATATAAACAAAATTATTGGTATAATAACCAACAAGGTACGTTTTAATTCGACTTTCGAATAAAAGACACGAACCACAAAAATAAAAAAAGAAAGGACACCAAATGGAAAATATATTAGAAGAAACAAGATTTATAATGAAAAAATACAACATAAGAGCAAACAAAAATCTTGGACAAAACTTTTTAATAAATGAAGAAGTAGTAAAAAACATAGTAGGATGTAGTAACATAGAAAAAGAAGACCTAGTAATAGAAATAGGACCAGGGCTAGGAACACTAACAAAATACTTACTAGAAAAAGCAGGAAAAGTAATATGTATAGAACTAGACACAAAAATGTTACAAATATTAAAAGACAGATTTTCATTATACAAAAACTTTGAAATCATAAATAATGATGTACTAAAAGTAGATTTAAAAAATATAATAGAAAAAGAAAAAACAGAAGGCAAAATAAAAAATGTAAAAAAATAGTAGCAAATTTACCATATTACATAACAACACCAATAATAATGAAACTATTAGAAGAAAAATTAGACTTAAAAAGCATAACAGTAATGATACAAAAAGAAGTAGCAGACAGACTAATAGCAACACCCGGAGAAAAAAACACAGGAGCAATAACATATTCTGTATATTATTATGCAGATTCAGAGGCAATAATGGAAGTTCCAAACAGTTCATTTATACCTGAACCAGAAGTAACATCAAAAGTAATAAAATTAAATATAAGAAAAGAACCTGCTGTTAAACCAAAAGACAAAGAAAAAATGTTCAAAATAATAAAATACGCGTTTATGCAAAAAAGAAAAACATTACTAAATTCACTAACAAATAACGGTGTATTCAAAAACAAAACACAAGGAACAGAAATTTTAAACTCTTTGGGAATAAAGGAAAACGTAAGACCAGAAGAATTGACATTAGAACAATTTGAAAAAATATCAAATATTTTATAAAAATACTTAAAAATAAAAATCAAATATGTTATAATAAAAATGAAGTGAAAAATATGTAAGGAGGTTAGGATGAATCAAATATTAGTAACAGAAAAATTATATATAACGCCAGAATTAAAAAGAAAAAAGAAAATATATAAATTTTATTTCATATTATCAGTATTTATAGTATTAATTCTAACATCATTTTACATATATGCCGAATATGACAGAAACAAAAGTGCAGAAGTTTCACAACAATTATTAGACGACATGAATAAAACACTAGAGGGAACAACAGAAGATACAACAATAGCACAAGATGATGTTTTATTAGTAGTACTTAATGGAACAAAAGAAGAAACACAACAAGAAGAGCAACAAAATCAACAAGAACAACAATCAAGTGTAACAACTGCAAACAACAAAGCAGAATGGAAAACATCTGCAGCAGGATACAAATATAAAATTATAGCAACTGTAGAAGTACCAAAGATCAGTTTAAAATACACGGTTGTTCAAGGGCAATCAGGAAGCATAGAAGAAACAGAATCACTATTAAAAAGTTCACCTGTAAAATACCATGGATATGACCCAAACGAAGTTGGGAATTTCTGTATAGTAGGACATAATTACAGGAACTCAAAATTCTTTAGCAAAGTTCCTAATTTAACAGTAGGAGATACAGTAAAATTAACAGACTTAACAGGTAGAACAATAAATTATGAAGTATATGATAAACATACAGTAGACCCAAGTGACACAAAGGACACAACACAATTGACTGGAGGAAGAAAAGAATTAACATTAATTACATGTACAGATGATAGTAAATTAAGAGTAATTGTAAGATGTAAAGAAGTAAAATAAAGATAAAAATGTAGTCACAAATATATATTCCCTTTCATATAATAAAATAAAATTATTATATGAGGGGGATTTTTTTTCTTGGCAAAAATATTAGTTTTTAATAATGATACAGATAGAATGGAAACATATTATAGAGGCGAAGCAGAGCCTATGCCATATAATACGAATGGAACATTAAAAGTTAGAGAATTTAGAGGCTCTAGCAAATCAAACATATTATGGACAACAAAAAGGACAATGCAAAGTTGGAATAGCCAAAGATACATTTTTGGGGCACCAATACCAGTGGGATTTGCATTTAAGAGGCCATATGAAGGTGGACATGGAAACCAAAGCCAACATTATGCAGGAGTTGCATTTGATGTTGGCCAGACTTTAAGTCCAACACAAAGAACAAGGCTATGGAGTTCTGCTAAAAATTCAGGAGTATGGTATTATGTGGAACCAATAAGTTTGACACCAACATGGGTACATTTTGATAAAAGATTTGGAACACCTGCATGTTCAACAGGAGGGTTTCCACAATTAAAAAAGAGGAAGTTTAAGCAATTATGTTCTTATTGCACAAGATGATTTAAATACCTTAGGATTTAGAACAAATGGACTTGATGGAATATTTGGGGCAGCAACACAAAGTGCAGTAATAAATTATCAAAAATCAAGAGGGCTAACAGCAGATGGAATTGTAGGGTGTAACACATGGCGTTCTTTACAAGAAGCAGTTGTTGGCACAGGCCCTACAAGTACAACAATAAACTGATAATATAGAATTTTGGTATTTTTATTTGATTACAAAATCAAAAAAAGCATGATTATTCAAAAATAAATAATCACGCTTTTTTTATATATTAGAAAGTTATAAAACGTTCCTAATATAAAATTACATTATTCTGCATCCATATCTGTTTCTGCAATTGTTTTTGCTACATTATAGATTAATTTTTGTTTCTCTGGAGAAACGCTTTTAATTAAATCTGTAAATTCTTTATCTAAGTAATTTTCTGAACTGCTAGAAGCTCCGTTTAATAGGTAACCTTCTGAGACATCTAATAAATCACATAATTGATTTAATCTTTTTAAGTTAATATGTGAATTACCTCTTTCAACTCTACTTAGGAAAGCAACAGAAATATCAATTTTATCTGCTAAATCTTCTTGTGTCATATTTTTTGCAAGTCTTGCTTGTTTTATTCTAGAACCGATTACACTGTAATCAATAGCCATTTTTTTCACCTTCTTTCATTTCGCTAGTTCATATTATCGAAATTTATAACAATAATATATCATTTAACTTATAAGTTTGGAAGTAACAGGAGACGAAAAATAAACTAATAAATCAAATAAAAGGCAAATAAACTGAAAAATAGACAAAAATACTATAAACATAATCAAAAAATAGAGAAATTACAAGTAAATAAGAATAAAACAGAGATAAAATAAGCAAAATATGGAAAAATCAACATTAAAAACTAGAAAAAACAGAAAAAAAAGTCAAACAAGGTATACATAATTTGAAAATGGAAAGAATATATAGTATAATAAAAAATGTTCGCGTCAAAAAAGGAGAGTGGAGTATATTAGTATAAAAAAATTAAAATTTTATACCAAAGAAACAATAAAATTTTTCAACATAGCATTAATAGCAATTGGTTTTATAATCGCGATAATATTAATAAAATACAAACCAATGTATGAAGTTAAAATAGAAGGAACAACTATAGGATATGTAGAAAATAAAAAATCATTAAACGAAAAAATACAGGAAAATGTGGAAAACTATAGTAAAGAAAAATATTGAAAGTGCAGAATTAACTGCAACACCAGAATACGAATTAAAATTAGTGAACAAGTCACAAGATGAAAATGAAGACGAAGTAATAATAGCATTACAAAATGAATTAGAAATAACTTACAAATATTATGAAATAGCGTCAAATAATGAAGTGATTGAAAATGTTAAAGATGAAGAAACTGCAGAAAAATTAGTAAATGAAATAAAAAGAATTATCAAATAATGAAGTAGAATTAACAATAAATGAAAAAGCAACAAAAGCACTAGAAGAAATTCAAATTGATGATTTAGAGGTTGCAAAAGAAAATACAGTAGAAAAATTAAATATTGATACAACAGAATCAATAGCAGACATAAATGGAATAAAAGTAGCAACATTGCCAGTAACAGGAACAATATCATCAAGATATGGAGTTAGTAGCAAAATAAGAGTATCAACACATACAGGACTTGATATTGCGACAACTACAGGAACTCCAATAAAAGTTGTAGCAGATGGAACGATTACATTTGCGGCATATAGCGGTTCTTATGGATACCTTGTAAAAGTAGACCATGGAAATGGGGTAGAAACTTGGTATGGACATACTAGTAAAATGCTTGTAAAAGAGGGTCAGGCAGTAAAAGCAGGTAATACAATTGCATTAGTTGGAAGCACAGGGAATTCGACAGGTCCACATTTACATTTTGAGGTAAGGATTAATGGAGAGCATGTAAATCCACAAAAATATTTATATAATTAAAAGTTTTGATAGAAAAATCAAAAAAATGTCGAAAATTGCGATGAAAAGTACAACAAAATGTACAAAAAAACATTGCAATTCTCGACATTTTATGATATTATAAATTCACTTTCAAATTAGAAAGTTTTAAAATTCGATAAAAAATTTAAATTCAAAAATCAAAAAGTCCAAATCCGGACAAAAACATCATTCAAAAATCAATTCAAAAATCCAGTTCATGGATAAATTTAAATTTTGAAAAAAACAGGAGGTGATAGAAAATTTTTCAAGAGATATATTTACCTCAAAATAAATATTGACAAAATTTAAAATACAGATTATAATAAAGGAGAAGATTCTATATGGTAATATTTACATACAAAGACTATATAAAACAAAAAGAATATGATAAAGCACTTTTTGGATTATGGAACACTATCCAAAAAAATAAGAATCAAGAAGTATATAAAAGCAATTTATGTGTAAGTGTAATGGAAGATAAAGAAGAATACATTCTATGTTCAGGTGAAGATATTGAAGAAGAAAACAAAGAAAAAATTACAAAAAATAAAGTAAACCATGAACACGACAAAATATTTAGAACAGTGTTAAGCAAAAAAATAGATTTAGCAAAATTTTTAAACAAATTTTTAAGTTTAAAAATAAAGACAGAAGAACTTGAAAAAATATAACAATAGTTATATAAATCAAAGATTTAAAAATCGAGAAGCAGACGTTGTTTACAGAATAAAAAATCAAAATATATTTTTATTAATAGAACATCAAACAAAGATTGACAAGAAAATGCCAATCAGGTTATTAGAATATAGTACAGAAATTATGGAAAGTGCTATAGAAGATAAAAAAATACAAAACAGAACCAAGGGTAATACCAATAGTATTATATACAGGAAAAGCAAAATGGAATGTTAATGAAGACACAAAAGTTAGTCAACAATTATTTGAAGAAGTAAAAATAATAGATGGAAAATTCAATTTAATTGACATTAATAATTTTAGCGAAGAAGAATTGATAGAAGATGATATATTTATAACAAAAATGATGCTAGTAGAAAAGTGTAAAGATACCGAGAAAATAGCAGAAACACTTTATAAAATTACAAAAATAATAAAAGAAGAAGACAAAACAACATTCAAAAAAATTATAAAAGAAATATGGGCAGAAAAAATAGGTACAGAGAATACAAATAAAATATTAAAAAAATTAGATGAAGGAGATGATAGTATGCTAGCAGTAATTGAAATGATAAGAGAGGAAAACCAAAGGTACATTAATATTGGAAGAAAAGAGGGCAGAAAAAAAGAAGGAAAAGTACAAATTCAGGAAATAGTACAAAAAATGTTAAATAAAAAAATGACAGAAGACATAATTCAAGAAGTAACAGGATTAAAAAAAGAAGAAATAGACAAAATAAAACAAGAGACGCTTTAATTTAAAAAATCAGTTGACAAATTCTTCTAATAATATATAATAAAATAGGATAAAATAATACCAAGGAGGAAGTCTCATGGCAGAAAATTTAGAAGAAGAAAAAATACAAAAGATGATAGACGAATTAGTTGCAAAAGCCAAAAAAGCATCAGAAGAATACTTAAAACTAGACCAAGAACAAGTAAATAACATTGTAAAAGCAATGTCAATGGCAGGACTAGAACATCACATGGAACTAGCAAAAATGGCAGTAGAAGAAACAAGCAGAGGAATATATGAAGACAAAATAACAAAGAATATGTTTGCAACAGAATATATATACCACAGTATCAAAAATGAAAAAACTGTTGGAGTAATAAACGAAAATGACGAAGAAGGATATCTAGAAATAGCAGAACCAGTGGGAATAATTGCAGGGGTAACACCAGTAACAAACCCAACATCAACAACAATGTTCAAATCAATAATATCTGCAAAAACTAGAAATGTAATAATATTTGGATTCCATCCATCTGCACAAAAATGCAGTTCAGAAGCGGCAAGAATTTTAAGAGATGCGGCAGTTCAAGCAGGAGCACCAGAAAACTGCATATTATGGATAGAAGAACCATCAATAACAGCAACAAGATTATTAATGAACCACCCAGATGTAAACTTAATATTAGCAACAGGAGGAACAGGAATGGTACGTTCTGCATATTCATGCGGAAAACCTGCACTAGGAGTAGGACCAGGAAATGTGCCATGTTATATAGACAAAACTGCAAAATTAAAAACATCAGTAAATGATTTAGTACTATCAAAATCATTTGACAATGGAATGATATGTGCATCAGAACAAGCAGTTTTAGTTGATAAAGACATATATAAAGAATTTGAAAAATTAATGAGAGAATCTGGAAGCTACTTTGTAAATCCAGAAGAAAAACAAAAATTACAAAATTCAATGTTTGAATATACAGAAGAATATGGATACAAACTAAAATCACACGTGCCAGGTCAATCTCCATATACAATTGCAAAAGAAGCTGGTTTTGAAATACCAGAAGACACAAAAGTAATAGTTGTATATGAAGAAGGAATTGGAAGAGAATATCCATTTTCTAAAGAAAAATTAAGCCCAGTTTTAACATATTACATTGTTGAAAATGAAGAAGAAGGAATTGCAAAAGCAGAGAGACTACTAGAATTTGGAGGACTTGGACATTCTGCAGCAATTCACAGTGAAAACCAAGACACAATTTTAAAATTTTCAGAAACTTTAAAAGCTGGAAGAATAATTGTAAACTCACCATCAACACATGGAGCAATAGGGGATATTTATAACACAAATATGCCATCACTAACATTAGGATGTGGCTCATTTGGAAGAAATTCAACAACAGCAAATGTGTCATCAGTAAATTTAATAAATATAAAAAGAGTTGCGAAAAGGAGAGTTAATATGCAATGGTTTAAAGTTCCAGAAAAAATATATTTTGAAGCAGGTTCAATAGCATACTTAGAAAAAATGCCAGATATAGAAAGAGCCTTTATAGTAACAGACCAAGGAATGGTCAAATTAGGATATGTAGATAAAATCTTATATCATTTAAGAAAAAGACAAAAATATGTACATTCAGAAATATTTAGTGATGTAGAACCAGACCCATCTTTTGATACAATAAAAAAAGGTGTAGAACAAATGAATAATTTTAAGCCTGATGTAATAATTGCAATAGGTGGAGGAAGCCCAATGGATGCTGCAAAAGGAATGTGGCTATTTTATGAACATCCAGATGCAGATATAGAAGGATTAAAATTGAAATTTATGGATATAAGAAAACGTACTTATAAATTCCCTAAATTAGGGGAAAAAGCAAAAATGGTAGCAATACCAACAACATCAGGAACAGGTTCAGAAGTAACATCTTTTGCAGTAATAACAGATAAAGAAAAAGACAGAAAATATCCACTTGCAGATTATGAATTGACACCAGATGTTGCAATTGTTGATCCAGACTTAGTTATGAGTCTACCAAAATCTGTAACAGCAGATACAGGAATGGACGTATTAACACATGCTTTAGAAGCATATGTATCAAATATGGCATCAGATTATACAGATGGTTTGGCAGAAAAAGCGGTTGAATTAGTAATGAATTATTTAGAGGAAGCATATAATAATGGAAGCAACAAGCTGGCAAGAGAAAAAATGCACAATGCAAGTACAATTGCTGGAATGGCATTTACAAATGCATTCTTAGGAGTAAGCCATTCAATTGCACATAAAATAGGTGCAGAGTTCCATTTGCCACATGGTAGAATAAATGCAATATTATTACCATATGTTGTAAAATACAATGGAAGCAAACCATCAAAATTCGTGTCATTCCTAAATATGAATACTATATTGCAGACGAAAAATATAGCAATTTAGCAAAAAAATTAGGGTTAAAAAAGCAGACACAGTAGAAGAGGGTGTAAATAGTTTAGTAGAGAAAATAAAGGGATTAAATGAAAGTTTAAATATTCCAAAATCTTTTAAAGAGGCAGGAATTGACGAAAAAGAATTTTTGGCAAAAATTGATATTCTTGCAGACAGAGCATTTGAAGATCAATGTACAACAGCAAACCCAAGAGTTCCATTAGTTTCAGAAATAAAACAAATACTATTAGATAGTTATTATGGGAAATAAGGTGATAAGGTGAAAATAACAGATAGAATAAAAAAATTTATGAATAGAAACAATCCAGAATTAATAGCAGGAAAGACAAAGTTAGATAAAAAAATAAATGAAAAAGCAAATGAAATAGAAAAATTATATGTGACTAAAAAAGAAAATGGAGAAGAAAACCCTATAAATGATACAGTAGAAAAGATAATGCAAATTGTACAGAATAATCCAGATCCATTAGAGGTAAGAAAACTTTTAACAGAGTTAATAGAAAGAGATAACATATCAAATCAAGTTGTAGAAAGGGCAGCTATAGAATTATCAAAAAAAGAGGATATACAAAATCATATAATAGTTGAGGCAATTGATGAGGCTGAAACAAGTATTCCAGATAGTTCAATTAAAAATATAATAAACAAGGGAGATATGAACATACGAGACAATTTGGAATTGATACAACAGATGCATGATCAAAAAAACAGAAACAAGCAGAACAAGAACAATTAGAACTTCAAAGACAGGAACAACAAAAAAAAAAGTTAGAACAAAAAAGAAAAGAAGCAAAAACAAAGATTGAAATATTAAAATCAAATATAAAAGAAATACAAGATGGTGAAATTGGAGATAAAATATCGGCTATACAAGAACAATTAGGACCAGAAAATATGAATAATGAAATAAACGAATTGATTCAAAATATAATAGCACAAAGAATGGCAGAAGATATTTATAATGATGCAAGAAAGAACCCTTCAATATATAAGTTGTCTAAAGCAATGTCAACAGGGGAAATGATAGAAAGAGATTTAGCAACAACAGTACAAGAAAAATATAAAGAAATAGAAGAAAAAAGAGGATATAAAGAAGGCAGGTTTAATAAAAGAGAATTTAAAATGCTAATTTTAAACGAAATGGCAAGACAAATTAGTATCGAATATGAAAAAACAGGGCTATTTGATATTCCAGAATCAAAGCAATTAAGTCAGCTGAAAAAAGAAGAAAAAAAATATTTGGTAGAAACTATTCAAAATCTTGTTAACACAAAATTAAAAAAAGAGGATATTTTAGAGATTTCAAGACAAATAAATGAAGGAAATAAAGAATTACAGAAAAAAAGAACATCAAATTATAAATTTAATAAGACAAATTCAATAGAAGATAAAAGCAGGATAATAGATGTATTAAACAAAATGATAGTAGATAAAAATAGCCTAGATACAGTAAAGATGCTTTATAACGAGGGGTTATTAAATAAACTTGCAATTATGCCAACAGAAAAAAGAAAAGAAACTATAAATATAGTAAACAAGGCAGTTGGGAAAAGAAATAAATATAAAGTTGCTACAAAAACACCAAAAAAACGAATGGTGCAAAATTTAGTGGAAATCCAACATCAATAGAATATGAAGAGAGATAAATTTAATTTTATCTTTCTTCTTTTGTGTATGAAAAAAACAAAAATCTTTTTTTTCACACAAAATTTACAAAAAAATAACATTTGGGAATAATATAAAATTAAAATACCCATATAATATAAATATGAAAAAAAATATGGGAGCATAAAAATTGAAAATTAAATAATAATCAATTAAAAAGCACCAAAGAAAGGTGGAAACCAAATGAAAAAAAACAAAGAATTACAGAAAATTGAAAATATAATGGAGATAGAAATACCAATAGATACAAAAAGCAAAGAATTTGAAAAAGTATGTTTATATATAAAGTAGCGCTAAAAGAAATCAATACAAAACTAGAAATATTAAAAGACGAATTCAAACTCTTTTACGAATATGACTTAATAGACCACATAAACACAAGAATAAAATCACCAGAAAGTATAACAAAGAAAATGAAAGACAAAAGTTTACAATATACATACAAGGAAATGATTAAAAACATTAATGATATTGCAGGAATAAGAGCAATCTGCCCAATTCAAAAGGATATATACTCAATTAGAAATTTAATTACAAAAATACCAGGAGTAAAAAGTACTGAAAGAAAAAGACTATGTGAAAAATCCGAAAAAGAGTGGATATTCAAGTTATCATATGATTTTGGAAATTCCAATTACATTGTCACAAAATTTGATATATGTAAAAGTTGAACTTCAAATAAGAACATTAGCAATGGACTTCTGGGCAAGTATTGAACACAAAATGAAATATAAACCAGATAAAGAAGTTACAAAATCAACATCGAAAGAACTGTACAATGTGCTAAAATGGTAAATAAATTAGATAATAAAATGATGATTTTAAATACATAATTAACATAAAACTTGAAAATAAATATAAATTGTATTATAATATAGATAATTGAAGTGTATCAAGGATAAGCTATAACCAAAGGAGGAAGACAGATGAAAAAAATTAATTTAGCTATTCGGGGCGGAGGAGTAAAAGTCCCGGCAATAGGTGTTATGAAAGCACTTGAGGAGGAAAAGATAGAAATATCTGCATATTCTGGAACAAGCATTGGTGCAATAATTGCAACACTAGGAGCAATTGGAACACCATCAAATGAAATATTGGAACAAGTAAAAAAATTTGTTATACAGTATTCAAATGCAAGTAGATTAAAAGGTGGAAGAGGTAGTCAAATAATTTAAGATACAGTTAATGATTACTGCGGCAATATGAAGCTTAAAGATTTAAAAAAAAAAAGAACTTTATATTGTTGCAAATCAAGGAGGACTGCTATTTCCAAAAACATTTTTGTTCTGCAATTATACTACACCAGAAGTGACCTTAGGCGAAGCGTGCAGAGCTTCGTGTAGTTTTCCAATTGCATATGAACATTATCATATGCAAATAAATGGAAAAGACCATAAGTTTTGGGACGGAGGAATGTGTGAAAATCCGAAGATTCCAGAAGGAGGATTTACTTTACTAGCAACTTTCAAAAAAGAAAAAGAAAATCTAAAATCTAGATATGTAAATGCTTGGAAATTTCCGGAAGAGTGCGCTGACTTTGTTATAAAGCCAGAAGTCCATCTAGGAACATTTGGAACACCGCAAGACATTGCAGAAGCATCTCAATTAGGGTATGTGGAGGCAAAAAAACAAATGAAGCAATTGCTTTATTTATTAAGATAAAAATATGGGTGGACGAAGGTAAAACTTTATCCGCCCATGTTTTTGCAAAATTAAAATACACTAGTTATAGAATTTTTCAAAAACTAAGAAGGATTTATGTAAAATAGGTCGAATATTATATATAAGTATGTTTATTTGAAAGAAAGAGAGGAAAAATGGCAAGATATAGTGAAGAGATATTAAATGAAGTAAGACAATCAAACGACATAGTAGATGTCATATCACAATATGTGCACTTAAAAAGAAGCGGAAGAAACTATTTTGGACTATGTCCATTCCACAACGAAAAATCACCTTCTTTTTCAGTCTCACCAGATAAACAAATTTTCCATTGTTTTGGATGTGGAGTTGGAGGAAATGTAATAACATTTGTATCACAAATAGAAGGACTAAACTTTATAGAAACAGTGCAAATGCTAGCAGAAAGAGCAAACATACAACTACCAACACTACAAAACAATGGAGACACACAAAGAGAGATACTAAAAGACAAAGTATACAAAGTAAATGAATTCACAGCAGAATACTACCATCAAAATTTATATAAACCACAAGCAAAAACGGCACAAGAATATGTAAAAAAAAGACAATTAACAAATGAAACATTAAAATCATTTAGAATTGGATTCTCAGGCAAATTTGATGAACTATATCAAGAGTTAAAAAAACAAGGATTCCAAGAACAAGAAATATTAGAATCAGGTTTAGTCAATAAAAATGAAAGAGGTCAATACATAGACAGATACAGAAACAGATTAATGTTTCCAATATGTGATGCACGAGGAAGAGTAATAGCATTTGGAGGAAGAGTATTAGATGACTCAAAACCAAAATACATAAACTCACCAGAAAATATAGTATATAGCAAAGGAAGACATTTATTTGGACTAAATGTTGCAAAAAAAAGAGACACAAAGAAAATATTAATAGTTGAAGGCTATATGGATGTAATCTCACTACATCAAAGAGGAATAACAAATGTCGTAGCATCACTTGGAACAGCCTTAACCGAACAACAAGGATGGTTGCTAAGAAAAAATTCAGAACAAATAATATTAAGTTTTGACTCTGACGAAGCAGGAATAAAAGCAAAATTGAGGTCAATAGAAATATTGCAAAATATGGGGTGTGACCTAAGAGTATTGCAATTAGAAGGAGCAAAAGATCCAGACGAATACATATTAAAATATGGAAATATGCGTTTTCAAAATGCAGTAGACAAAGCATTTTCAGTAGTTGAATTTAAAGTAAAAATACTAAAAAAAGAGTTGAATTTAGACAATACTAACGACAAAATAAAATTCTTAAATGAAATAGCAAAACTAATTTCAAAAAAGTAGATAATACAATTGAAAGAGAAATATATATAGAAAAGATTGCAAAAGAATATGAGATTTCAAAAGAAGCAATTTATGCAGAAGTAAATAAACTAACATATAAAAATGTGAAAAAAGAAAAAGTTTTAGAAAGACCAAAGCCAGTTGTAACACATAAAAAGGTAGAAACAAAGGAAGTATCAGAAGCAATAAGAAGAAGAGAAAATACAATAATTTCAATATTACTAACAGGAGATTTATCAATATATGAAATAATAAAACAAAATATAAAACCAGAAGATTTTCAATATGAATTGAATAATAAAATAGCCAAACAAAAACTGTATGAAGAATTTGAAAAAGGAAATAGTAATATAAACGGAATTATAGATGAATTAGACGAAGAAGAACAAAATCAAATTACAATGATAATGGCCGAGGACTATGAAATAGAAGACTTAGAAAAAGCCATAGACGATATAATTCAAGCATATAAAAGGGACAAGTTAAACAATAGAAAACTTGAAATATTAGAAAAATTAGAACAAACTTCGAATATCGAAGAAAAAAAGGAATTAGAAAAAGAGTTAAGTAATATAATAATTACGTTAGCCAGAATTAAATAGGGGGTAAATTCATGTCTAATAAAAAAAAGAAGAAAATTTAGAAGAATAAAAAAAGTTGAAGAAGCAAAAGTAACAAAAGAAACAAAAGCAAAAAAAAAAGAACCAGAAAAAAAGAAAAAACAGACAAAGAAAAAAAATAAATAACATCATAAAAGAAGCAAAAGAATGGAAAAATGACATACAGTGATTTAGCAACAAAATTAAATGATGTAAATCCAGAAAAAATGGATGAAGTATTTGATGAATTCGAAAAAAGGTGGAATAGACTTATTACCAGATGACTTTGACGAAGAACCAAACATCGAAGACTTAAAAAGAAGTAGAGGAATTAAAACTAGATGAAATTACAGACACAAAGGCTATGAAGGAATAAGTGTAGATGACCCAGTAAGAATGTATTTAAGAGAAATAGGAAAAATACCATTATTAACATTTGACGAAGAACTAGAACTTGCAAAAAAAAAGAATTTTAGAGGGAGACGAAGAAACAAAACAAAAATTAGCCGAATCAAACCTAAGACTTGTTGTAAGTATTGCTAAAAAAATATGTTGGTAGAGGAATGCTATTCCTAGACCTAATACAAGAAGGAAACATGGGACTTATAAAAGCAGTAGAAAAGTTTGATTATACAAAAGGATTTAAATTTAGTACTTATGCAACATGGTGGATAAGACAAGCAATAACAAGAGCAATTGCAGACCAAGCAAGAACAATAAGAATTCCAGTTCATATGGTAGAAACAATAAACAAATTAATAAGAACATCAAGAAACTTATTACAACAAATGGGTAGAGAACCAACCCCAGAAGAAATAGCAAAAGAAATGGAAATCCCAGTTGAAAAAGTAGTAGAAATTCAAAAAATTGCACAAGACCCAGTATCACTAGAAACACCAATTGGAGAAGAAGAAGATAGTCATTTAGGAGATTTTATACAAGATGAAGATAGTCCTGCTCCACATGATGCAGCATCATATACATTATTAAAAGACCAATTAGAAGAAGTAATGAACACATTAACACCAAGAGAAGCAAAAGTATTAAAATTAAGATTTGGACTAGAAGACGGAAAATCTAGAACACTTGAAGAAGTAGGAAAAGAATTTAACGTAACACGTGAAAGAATAAGACAAATAGAAGCAAAAGCATTAAGAAAATTAAGACATCCAAGTAGAAGTAAAAAATTAAGAGATTACATGGGATAAAATTGGCAATATAGACTCGCTTTTTGACAAAAAATAAGTTGCCAAAAAGGTGAGTCTTATTAGCAATTTTAGAAAGGATAAGATTAAATATGGAAAACATAAGAAGTTTTGTAGAAACAATAAAAGGAATACAAATGACTCAAATAATAGACATATTAATTGCAATATTAATATACATATTATTTAGATGTTTAAGTAGGAGTTTAGCATATTTTACAGTAAAAATATTTAAACCAAAAACCAAAAATAAAAAGGCAATAAAAAATAATGCATTTTATACACCACTAAAAGTGTTTTATATTATACTAGGTCTATATTTAGCATTATTATTTATAAGACAACCACTAAATACAGGAGCGTGGATAAATAATTGGGTAGACCAGTTATTTAAAATATCATTTATCATATTAGCTGCAAATGGAATTGCAAATAGTCTTACAACAAACAACAAAATGGTAAATAGACTAAAAGACAAAATGAATCCAGAAGTAGAAGACTCAATGCTAAAATTCATATTAAAATCAATTAGAGTTTTAGTATATGTAGTTGCAGGATTTATGATAATAACAGATTTAGGATTTAACCTAAATGGCTTAGTTGCAGGACTAGGAATAGGAAGTGTTGTAATAACACTTGCAGCACAAGATACTGCAAAAAATTTATTTGGAGGAGCAGTAATCTTTTTAGACAAACCATTTGTAGTAGGAGATTGGATTCAAGTAGATAAATATGAAGGGACGGTAGAAGATATAACATTTAGAAGTACAAGAATTAGAACATTTGAAAACTCTGTAGTAAACATACCAAACGCAGTTATTGCAAATGACTCAATAATAAATTGGAGTAGAATGGAAAAAAGAAGAAACAAAGTAAATTTATGTTTAGACTTAGACACTCCGCTAGAAAAAGTACAAATAGTTCAAAAAAGAATAAAAGAATTATTAGTACAACATGACGACGTAATTGATGATACAATAATAGTTAGATTTGATAATATAACAGATAACGGAATAAATTTAATGGTTTGTAGTTACACAAATTCATTAGATTATGCAAGTTTTTTAGAAGAAAAAGAAAAAATAAATTTCAAAATTATGCAAATTTTAAAAGAAGAAAATGTAGAATTAGCATATGATACAAAAACAGTATTTGTAAAAAAATAAAAGGTGGATGGCAATAATCAAAACGAAGGGAGAAAGAGTATGAATAAATGCATATTAATTGTAGATGATGAATCTAGAATGAGAAAATTAATAAAAAGACTTTTTAGCAGTAAAGGATGTTTTTTTGCATACTAGAAGCAGAAGACGGAGAAAAAGCACTACAAGTATATGAAGAAAACTCACAAAAAATAGACTTAATATTATTAGATGTAATGATGCCAAAACTTGACGGGTGGTCTGTATTAAGACAAATAAGACAAACATCAAAAGTGCCAATAATAATGCTAACAGCAAGAGGAGAAGAACAAGACGAACTATTTGGATTTGAACTAGGAGTTGATGAATATATATCAAAACCTTTTAGCCCCAAAATTTTAGTAGCCAGAGTAGAAGCCATACTAAAAAAAGAACACAAGGAGATACAAAAAAGAAGTAAAAAAGACTATGGCGGAATTGAAATAGACAAAGAAGGAAGAACAGTAACAGTAGATGGAAAAGTACTAGAACTAAGTTTAAGAGAATATGAACTATTGGTATATTTAGTAGAAAACGAAAACATAGCACTATCAAGAGATAAAATTCTAAACAATGTGTGGAATTACGACTATTATGGAGACTCAAGAACAATAGACAGTCATATAAAAAAAAATCAGACATAAATTAGGAAAAAAAGAGGAAAATACATAAAAACAATGAGAGGCGTGGGATATAAATTTGAAGTTAAATAAAATAAAAGATGTACTATCATCTGTAAAAGTAAAACTATTTTTTATCACTAAGCATAACAGTATTACTAATTATACTATTTATGATATTAGTAAACAATTTTGCCCTAGAACAATTCTACTTATACAAAAAACAGATTACATTAAAAACAGTGTATGAATCAATAAACGAATACTATAAAAAAACAAAACAGAGACGATGACATACAAACAGAACTGGAAAAATTATCAATAAAAAACAATTTTGATATTTTAATAAAAGACAATAACGGAATAAACCTATACACAACAAACAAAAAAACTTCTCAACAGTAATTGGAAGCATAAACGATATATTAGACAAAGCAAATGATGGAAAAGAAATAGAATCAAACGATAATTTCAAAATAAAACAACAAAGGGATACTAAAAATGGACTATCATATATGATGCTTTCTGGAAAATTAGAAAATGGATATTTTTTATATATACGTATACCACTAAACTCAATAAAAGACAGTGTTAGCATATCAAACAACTTTCTATTGATGATGGCAGGATTTACCATATTAATAGCTTCAATCATGGTAACAATAGTATCAAGAAAATTCACAGAGCCAATACTTGAACTAAACAACATTGCTAAAAAAAATGTCAAACTTAGACTTTAGCCAAAAAAATACCAGGTAACAAATGCTAAAGACGAAATAAATGACTTAGGAAGAAGCATAAACACCATGTCAGACAAACTGGAAAGAACAATAAAACAACTAAGAAGTAGTAACTCAGAACTAGAAAGAGATATTGAGGAAAAATCAAAAATAGATGAAATGAGAAAAACTTTTATATCAGATGTGTCACACGAATTAAAGACTCCAATTGCATTAATACAAGGATATAGCGAGGGACTACTAGAAAATGTAAATAGTGATGAAGAAAGTAGAAAATTTTATGCAGAAGTTATTCTAGATGAAACAAATAAAATGGATAAACTTGTAAAACAATTACTAGAATTAATGAAATTAGAATATGGAAAAAAAGAGAATTTAACAATAAAGAATTTGATATAGTAGAACTTGAAAAAGAAGTTATTAGAAAAACAAATGTAATGATAGAAGAAAAACATGCAGAAATAAAATTTGACGAAACTAAAGATATATCTGTATTTGCAGATGATTTCTACATAGAACAAGTATTAACAAATTACTTAACAAATGCTATAAAAAAATGTTAAAGAAATGTATGGAGAAAAATATATAAAAATTTCAAATGAAATTCTAGAAGAAGAAAATAAAGTTTGCATTAAGGTATTTAATACAGGAGAGAATATTTCAGAAGAAAATCTAAATAGAATTTGGAATAGATTTTATAAGGCAGACGAATCCAGACATAGAGAAGATGGAGGAACAGGAATAGGTCTTGCTTTTTTGTAAAAGCCATAATGGGAAATTATGATAATAAATATGGAGTAAAAAAATTTAGAAAATGGCGTAGAATTTTACTTTGAATTAGATTTGAGACAAAGGGGATAACCTAATGTCTCAATTTTTTGTCGAACAGTGTCGAAAATTGCGATGAAATTAGAGTTCCTAAGAAAAAAACTATTTACAAAATGAAAAAATGTAGTATTATAAATATAGTTTTTAATCAAACAGCACAAAGTGCTTTAAAAATCTTATATTTTTTCGAAAAAATTTCAAGTAAACGAAACTGAATAATGGAGGTGCATGATCAAAATGAATGACTAAGTATACAACACGACATATTAATATTGCAAGTCTTTTAATAACTATTATTATCTTTTTATAACCCAACAATATAAAACACCAACAATACCAATGAATACACAGAAAATAGAAAAATTGTTTAAAAAAGACTTAATTTTAGTAGAATTGAAATCAAACAATATTAATCAAGACACAAAAGAAAACGAAAAGGATACACAAAATTTTGGACTTACAGAAGAAGAAAAAAAAATAGAAACGAAAGAATTGAAAAAGCACAATGGAAAATAACAATTCCCAAAATATATCTTAAAGCAGAAATATCTGAAGGCACAAGTAAAGAAATAATGGATAAATGTTGGTCATTTTGAAGAGACAACAAAAACAAGTGGTAATGTAGGACTTGCGGCACATAATAGAGGGTATGCTGTAAATTATTTTGCAAATATCAAGCAATTAGTTGAAGGAGACAAAATAATATATAAATATTATGAATTTGAAGAAACTTATATTGTAACAGAAAACAAAATAATAAAAGATACAGATTGGGAGCCATTAGAAGATACAGAAAAAGACAAAATAACATTAATCACATGCGTAGAAAATGAACCAGAATACAGAAGATGCGTACAAGCAACAAAAGAATAATTGTATAAGAAAATATTATCATACCTTTTTATATAAAATTATATTATTAATTTTTGTCAATATTATTTATTAGTAAGTTTATTTATAATTTATTTTTATTTAAATTGCCCGCTTTAAGTGGGCAATTTTTTTATATTCTAGGAAAGTTATCATAGTATGATAACTTTCTGTAGAAGATAAATATGGCAGAAATTAGATTTTGTAGCAGTTTGCACTGCGTACAAAATCTTAATTCTGGTTTTTTTAAAGATGTGAACTATAACATTTTTAAACAATTTCTTAAAAATTTATTGAAAAAAATATATAAAACAAGTATAATAAAAAAGACAAAAGAAAAAGAAATAAAGCAAATCTAACAAGATTTGAACATTGGAAAGGAATGAAAAATATGAAAAAGAAAATAATCATATCAATCATAGTAATAGCAATAGTAATAATATCAGCAATATTTGTAGTAAACAAAATACAAGAAGAAAACAGAAAATATGAAATAGCACAAATTTCAGAATACAATTATTTTATACTAAAAGAAGACAACAAATATGGAGTAATAAATAAAAAAAAGGCGAAAAAATAATAGACGCAAAATATGATGACATAAAAATACCAAACCCAGAAAAGTCAGTATTTATATGTTATGAAGGAGATACAACAACAGTATTAAATGATAAAGGAGAAGAAATATATACACAATATCAAAATATCCAACCACTAAAATTAAAAAATGTACTAAGTGACTTAATGTATGAAAAAACCACATTAAAATATAGTAAAGATGACAAATACGGAATAATAGACATAGACGGGAAAAAAAAAATAACAGACGCAATATATGATGACATAGATACACTTCAATTTAAAGAAGGGGAATTATTAGTAAAACAAGATGGAAAAGAAGGAATAATAAACATTAAAGGAACGACGCTAGTAAAATCACAATATGATGGAATAGAAGCAGATAAATACTACGAAGAAAACACAGGATATAAAAAAGATGGATACATTACAAAAGAAACAACAGAAGAAGGATACAGATATGGTTATATAAATACAAAAGGGAAAAAAATATTAGAAAATAAATACAACGAATTATATAGAATAACAGATATAAACAGTGAAGATGCATATATAATATGTGCAGAAAATGGAAAATATGGATTATCAAAAATGGAAAACAAATCATAAAAAATGATTATCAAGCATTGACATATAATGAAAGCAATAACACAATAACAGCACTTAGTGGAAAAAAATTATGGAGTAATTTCAATAGAAGGAAAAGAAATAGTTCCATTTGGGTATAAACAAATAGATATATCTGGAGAATACATATATGGAACAACTGCAGATGGAACTACAAAAGTATTTGATTCCAAAGGAAATGAAGCAAATATTGAATCAAGTACTGCGATTGTAAATGTAAAAAAACACAGACTATAAAATATATATTAATACAACAAAAGATAAAACAAACTACAAAATATATAAAGATGACAAAGAATTAACAAAAAAAAGAATATACATATATGGAATATTTATATGACAATTATTTTATAGCATGTGATTCCAACGGAAAACTTGGTGTAATAGATGATGGTGAAAATATTAAAATAAAATTTGATTATAATTCAATTCAAAAAATTGAAGGTATGAATTTATTACAAACAATAAAAAATGAAAACAACGAAATAGACATATATACACAAGATTTAAAAGAAATTGTGGCATTATCAAATTCAAGCATTGAACAGTACAAAGAATATATAAAAATATATAATGATGATGAAGTAAAATATATTACAAAAGATGGTAAGGAAGTAAAAAATACAGAATTACTAAAAAATAATAAAATTTTTGCAATAAAAAACGGAAAAAAATGGGGATTTGCAGATGCAAACGGAAATATAGTAGTAGAATGCAAATATGATGATGTAACAGAGGTAAATGATTATGGATTTGCTGGAATAAAAATTAACAATGAATGGGGAATTATAAATAGTGAAGGAAAAATTATTGTAGATCCAAAATATAAGATAAATGAAAATAATCCAACATTTATTGGGGAATATTATAAAGTAACATATGGAAGTGGAGAAAACTACTATACCAAATAGGAAACAAATCTAAAAATTTTCAATTTTCAGTAAATAAGTCTTGCTTATTAGACAAGGAAGTTTAATAAGTAAGGCTTATTTTTATGTTCAAAATATGAAATAGAATGAGTAACAAAAATAAGTTTAGAATCATAAAAAATAGTAAATAATAAGAGTATTGCTAAAATAAAAAATACATAAAAAGTATGAAAGGAAATGTGATAAAATGAAATTAGGTTTAGCATTATCAGGGGGTGGAATAAGGGGAATAGCACATGCAGGAGTCCTAAAAGCGTTAGAAGAAAATAATATAAAAATAGATGCAATAGGAGGTACAAGTTCAGGAAGCATAATAGCCACATTATATGCAATGGGATATTCGCCATATTATATTTACATACTGTTTAAAAGATATGCAAAAGATTTAGTAAATAGAAATTCAATATCAAAAGTAACGAATATAGGAAGTTTTATGGCAAATAAAAAATTGAATTTTCAAGGTTTTTATTCTGGCGAAGAAATAGAAAAATGTTTTAATAATATCGCTTCACGAAAGGGGATAAAGAAAATATCAGATATAAAAATGCCGATTGTAATTCCAACAGTAGATGTACAAAATTCAAGAAAATATATAATTACAAATAATATACCAGAAAAAACTTGTCCAAATACAGAATATATAAATAGTATCGAAATAGGAAAAGCAATTAGGGCAAGTAGTAGTTTCCCGGTTGTTTTTTGTCCATGTGAATATAATGAACATAAATTCCTAGATGGAGGAATTTTAGACAATTTTCCAACAATTGAGGTTAGACATCAAGGAGTTGAAAAGGTTCTGACAATAAATTTTAAAGCGGATGATATTGAAGAAAATAGCAATATTATGGATATTGTTATGAGAACTATTGATATTATGGGAAATAAAATATCAGAGGAAAATATCAGTAATAGTGATATGGTTTTAACTATTCAAACTGATAAAACAGGTTTGTTGGAAACTGAAAAAATGGATGCTTGTTATAAATATGGATACAGGCAGACTATTAATCAAATTGATAAAATTAAGAATATGATAAATGATAATTAATATAGTATCTCATAATTAATAATTCGTAATATAAAATTCCAGAAGTATCAAATATAATAAAATTGAATATAATATACAAAATTATTATACAGAAAAGAGGAAAAGTTATGGAGGTCAGGTATTTTGATAATAGTGCGACAACAAGAATAAAAGAAGAAGTTCTAACCGAAATGTTCCCATATCTAAGCCGAGAATATGGAAATCCATCATCATTATATAGCATAGGAAGAAAATCAAAAAAGAGCAATAGAAGAAGCCAGAAAAAGAGTGGCATCATTAATAAATTGCAAACCAGAAGAAATATATTTTACAAGTTGTGGTTCAGAGAGTGATAATACAGCATTGAAAGGCATAGCATATGCTAATCAAAAGACAAAGGAAAGCACATTATAACATCAAAAATTGAACATCCAGCAATATTACATAGTTGTCAAAATCTAGAGAACAAAGGCTTTGAAGTAACATATTTAGATGTGGATAAAGATGGATTTGTAAATTTAGAAACATTAGAACATTCAATTAGAACAGACACAATTTTGATAAGCATAATGTTTGCAAATAACGAAATTGGAACAATAGAACCAATAGAAGAAATTGCAAAAATTGCACATAAAAATGGGATAATTTTTCACACAGATGCAGTTCAAGCATGTGGAAATATTCCGATAGATGTTCAAAAATTGGATATTGATATGCTTTCTTTATCTGGTCACAAAATATATGCACCAAAGGGAATAGGGGCATTATATGTAAAGAAGGGAATTGAATTTGAACGTTTTATGGATGGAGGACATCAAAAAAAAATAAAAGGTCTGGAACAGAAAATGTTGCCGAAATAGTTGCACTAGGAAAAGCCTGCAAAATAGCAGAGAAGAATATGGAAAAATATCAAAATAAACTACAAAATTTAAGAAATTATTGCCTAGAAAAAATGAAAAAAAGTTTTCCAAATATCCATATAAATGGAACAATGGAAAAACGATTACCAGGAAATATAAATATTAGTTTTGAAGGACAAAATGCAACAGAAATATTGTATAAATTGGATGAGATGGGGATTTGTGCATCAGGAGGTTCGGCTTGCTCTTCAGGAGATAACAGTCCATCACATGTACTAACTGCAATTGGTTTGCCAAGTGAATTAGCAAAAGGTGCAATACGCTTTACATTTGGAGATTTTAACACCAAAGACGATGTAGATTATTTAGTAAAAATGTTAGAGGAAATTTTAAATTAAAAATTTTTTCTCGCAATTGCTGCAATTGCACATTTAATACCATCAACAGCAGCAGACATTATACCACCAGCATAACCAGCACCTTCACCACAAGGGTAAATTCCGCGAATATTAGAAACTAAATTTTCATCCCTTAAAATTCGTACAGGAGAAGAACTACGAGTTTCCATACCTGTTAAAATACTATCTGGATTTGCAAAACCATGTAATCTGGTATCAAAAAATTTAATACCATCTTTCAAAGTTGTTGAAACAAATTCAGGCATAATATCATTTAAATTAGATAAAGTAACACCAGGTTTATAAGATGGCTCAACTGTACCTATAAAGGTACTTTTTATATTTTTATCAAAATCTTCAAATCTTTGTATTGGTGCAAAATAATTTGAACCACCAAGGACAAAAGCCTTTTCTTCCAAATCTTTTTGAAAATCAATACCAGACAAAGGATTATTACTGTCTTTAAAATCTTCTGGAGTTACATTAACCAAAACAGCAGAATTTGCATTTTTGCCATCACGAGCAAAGTAACTCATACCATTAGTTACAATAGTTTTTTCTTCACTTGAAGAAGGCATAACAGTACCACCTGGACACATGCAAAATGTATAACAAGAACGTCCAGAAGGAGCATGATATGCGAGTTTGTAATCAGCAGATGGTAATTTCAATTTAGTCAAAGTTCCATATTGAGCCTTATTTATTTCACTTTGTAAATGCTCAATTCTAACACCAACAGAAAAGTTTTTTGGCTCTAACAAAAGACCTTTCTCATAAACTTTTTTAAATGTATCTCTTGAACTATGACCAATTGCAAGGATAACAACATTTGCATCGATTTTTTCTGTTGCATCAGTATCTAAATGAGTAACAATAACTTTAGAAACAGAACTGTTAGTAGTTTCCAAATCAATAAATTTTGTATTAAATAAAAAAGTTCCACCTTGAGCAATAATATAATTTCTCATATTTTTAATAATATTTACTAAATTATCTGTACCAATATGTGGCTTGGTTAAATACAAAATTTGTTCAGGTGCACCAAATTTAACAAATTCTTCTAAAACAGTTCTACAATAAGGCGAATTTATGCCAGATGTGAGTTTTCCATCAGAAAAAGTACCAGCGCCACCTTCACCAAATTGGACATTAGAATTAGTATTCAAAATACCATTATTTATAAAATTATCAACAGTTTTTTACGCTTTTCAACCTGCTCACCTTGTTCTATAACAATTGGCTTGTATCCATATTTAACAAAAGTCAAAGCAGCAAATAAACCACTTGGCCCTGCACCAACTATTACAGGTCTAACAGATTTATTTAAATTTAGTTCAAACTGTGGATGTTCTAGTTTTTTAATTAAAGAAATGTCTTTGTTTTTTTAAAAACTTTTCTTCATTGTTTGTACATATATCAATAGAATATGAATAGTGTACATCATTTCTTTTTTTCTTGCATCTATTGATTTTTTTGATATGTGCCATTCAGTAATATTTTCTTCTTTAATTTTATGTTTTTTAATTGCCGTTTGCAAAACTTCTTCGTCTGTTATGTCTTTATATATTTTTATATTACTTATTCTTATCATTTTTGTATCCTTTCAAATTTTTTATATATTAGGAAAGTTATGCAACTTTGCTAATATATAAAATTACATTGCACAGAAAATTTAAAATTTTCATATTTGCTCTATTATACAATTTTATTATAATAAAGTAAAGGAGATGCATTTAATAAACGCACCTCAATGAAACTAAAAGGAAGCGACAAGCCTTCCAACTTCATTATAAACTAATACTCCTGATATAGGAAATATTGTCATTTCATAACCTTTAGGGATAGTAGCATTCATTCCAGTTAATGTTGCAATACTATTCAAAAGTTGACTGGATGAATTGTAAGTTGTAATGCTAAGATGGGCATCCAAAGAAAATATTCGATTTATTTCACTAGAGAGAGAGTCTCTAAATTTATCAATATTTTTTGGTGAACATCCAAAGTTTCCTTCTTTTATTTTTTCACACCACCAATTGGCGGCAGTTTCTGCGTAATTTTTTTTCATGATAATCCTCCTTATGTCTAAATAAAAAATTACATTTATATGTTTCAACAAAGAGTATTATAACACAGAATCGTTTTAAAATCAACCTTATGTCAAATAAAATGGAAAAATAAGGAAATACAACGTTGCTATTTACTGAGCGTGAAATGTAACAGATATTTTATACTGCTACGAAAAGAAAAATAAATCTAAAAAATTATTGGAAATAAAAAATATAAATGATATAATATGGATGTAAATAATCAAAACATAAAATTTGTAGGTTGAGAAAGAGAGGAAAAATTATGAAAAAACAAATTATAATGGCTTCTGGAAACAAAGGAAAAATAAAAGAAGCACAAGAAATATTAGAAAATTATGAAATAATTCCAATGAATGAAATAGGAATAGAAATAGATGTAGAAGAAGACCAAAACACATTTGAAGGAAATGCAAGAAAAAAAGCAGAAACAATAGCAAAAAAACTAGAAGGTAAAATGTGTTTAGCAGATGACTCTGGAATTCAAATAGAATACTTAGATGGATTCCCTGGTGTATTCACAAAAAGATGGCATAAAGGAACTGACAGAGAAAGAAATGAAGCAATAATAGAAAAACTAAAAGGAGTACCACATGAAAAAAGAAAGATAAAATTTGTTACAGCAATGGCATTATCAGATGGCAAAAAAAACTATTATAGCAGTAGGAGAGATTCAAGGTTATGTTGCAGAATCTCCAAGGGGAGAAAATGGATTTGGATTTGACGAAATTTTTGAATTAGAGGATGGAAGAACATTGGCTGAAATTTCAGCAGAAGAAAAAAATCAAATTAGTGCAAGAAAGAAAGCATTGGAATTATTAAAAGAGCAAGTATAATAAAAAATAAAATCTCATGATTAATTCATGGGATTTTTATTATACATATCAACTCTAACAGGTAGCTTTTTAGCTAATTTTGCAGTTTCTTCATTAAAAAGTAAATCAGGTTTTATGCGAAAAGATTTGGCAATAAAATCAATATTTTTACAAGTTAAATTTGCATTACCAGTTTCAATAACACTTATATAAGCCATTTTAAATTTAGTTTTATTAGCATACTGTTCTTGTGTCCATCTATTTTTATATCTATACCATTTAGTATTAAGTCCAACCAATTCCATAGAAGTCATAAAATCATCTCCATTCTTTTTATAAAAATATAATATAAAAATTAATTATATATAAATTATAAAGATAAAATTTATATAACTTAATACCATTAAAACTTATTAAGATTTATCTAAATAAAATTAAAAAAATGCTTGAAAAATAAAGTTTAATATGATAAAGTAAAATAAAAATAAGAAAGGAGAAGAACAATGATTGATTTAATTTTAATTATAATAATTATTGTAAGTTTAGCAAAACCAGATATTTTACTTTCTAAAAAAAATGAAAGAAAAAGCAAATGAAGAACAAAAAAAATATACTTACAAAAAACCTAAGAAAAATATATGCAATAATGGTTGCATTATTTGAATCACTTGCACTTATGAGATATAAAGAAACAGTTGGAATAATTTTAACAATTGTCTTTCTTATACTATTTTTTGTTATATCAGTGCCAGCAATTAAAGAAAATTCAAAAATAACAAAAGAACTAAATGGATAATTGAAATCATGCAAAAAAGAGGAGAAAAAGTATATGATTATGAAAAAAAATAAAATAGCATTAATATTATTAATAATGTTATTAATAGCATTAACACCACTAAAAATAATACAAGCACATAATGTAGAACTAGATCCAGAATCTTTAATATCATTACCAATGATGATATTAGGAGGAAGTGGAACCGTTACAATAAAAAATACAGTTACAGACTATACATTATACTTTCAAGCGGTAAAAATAGACAATTCAACATATTCTCAAATAAATCAAGTTGAGGCAGAAGGTAAAAACAAATTAGAGAAATTAAAAAGAAGAATATAAAGCGTTAGAAACAGAAGTTAAGACACTAAAAGAAACATATAATACAGCATATGATGCATACGCTGAAAGAATAAAAAATACATCTCTAACTGAAACGGAAAAGGAAAAGTTAAAAACAGATTATGAAACAGCAAAAAATAATTATCAAGATAAAGTAAAAGAATATAATGATAAAGTTGATGAATATAACAACATAGCTACAGAGACAAATAATAAAATAAATGAATTAACACCTATGTATATTGAAAATGACTGGGTAAAAGCGACAGATAACAATATTTCAATAGATACAAAAGAATTTACTGGAAAACAACCTTATACAATATGGATAAAATTAGTAACAACAGAAGGGACATATTATGACGAAGGAATTTATACTGTAACAGGAACAAAAACGGAAGAAGATACCAAAAAAGAAGATGATGTAGTTGATGATTCAAAAAATAATGAAAATTCAAATAAAGAAGAAAAAAATAACTTAATAGAATTCCAAAATACAAATGATAACACAACTGCACAGGGAAAATTACCATTAACAGGGAAAAATAAGATTTATTTAATTAGTATAGTGTCTATAATTATTATAGCAATAATTTCTTATAATAAGTATTTTAAATATAAAGATGTCAAGTAATAATATTATCAAATTTATAAAATGTGATACAACGGAATAGCTGATGTATCGCATTTTTTGCGTTAAAATTCATATTTGAGATTGTGAATTGTAACTTTTTATATTGATATAATTAAAAAAATTCAAAAAGGTATTGACAAACTAAAAGTTAGATAGTATAATCAAACAAAAGTTTGATAAAAAAACTACGAAGTTATATAAAAAGGAGAGAGAAACATAGAAACAAAAAAAATATATGTGAAATATACACAGATGCTAGTTTTGACAGTAATATAAATCTTGCGACATATGGAATAGTAATTATTCAAAATAGTAAAATAATAAAAACATTTTCAAAACAATGCAAGAAAAAAATAGAAAACTCAACAGAAAGTGAAATATTTGCTATATTTCAGGCAATGAACGTAATAGAAAGTAATTTAATAAAGCAAATTAATAACAAAAAAATTATGATAAAAACAGACTGTTCTGGAGCAAAGCAAATTCTGGAAAGTACTAATGGAAGAATATTCAAACAAGATATTGAATTATATAACAAAATAAAAGAAACATATAGAAGGATTTTAGTTAAAGCAAACACATATAATAAAGAATTTTCAGTACAATGGATTCCAAGAGACCAGAATAAGAAAGCACATAAATGTGCATATAAAGCATTACAAAATCTTAAAATGCAAGGATGTAATGCTATAATAACAGAGAAAAAAAACACTTTTGAAAGTGTTAAAAAAATTTAAAACAAAGCAATGCAAAGTACTAATTTATTTATGTTTGATTGCAAATGAAAACAAAGAAGTTATAAGAACACAAAGGGATGTGGCAAAAGCATTAGGAGCTACAGCATCAAGTATTTGCATAATATATAAAGAACTTATTTCATTAAATATATTGAAAAAAATATGTAATGGAAAATATTTGTTAAATTTAAAGTGAGACTCAAAATGAGTATAGAATAAATTTTAAAAATATGGTAAAATTATTAAAAATATAAAAATTGAAAATAAAGGAATGATACAATGGAAGTAAACGAAACAATGTCAAAACAAATAACAGAAACAGCATATCTAACAACAGAAAACACAAAAAGATATAGACCAATACTAAGATACTTTTATGAACAATATGAAAGAATAAACTACATGCTATACAAAGAAGACGTATGGAATGAACTACAAGGCAAACCAAACTTTGAAAACTACACAATAGAAATGTGTAAAAAAAATGACTTAGCAGGACTAGTAAATTTGTGAAACCTAACAGCATTGCAAGACACAAACAATGTATTGACAGTAGAAGAATTTAAACACAGAAAATATAGAAAACATAGAAAAAACATCATTAAGAAACGAAACTGAAGTATTAAGTTTATGGGAAAACTTAAACAACGACTTCAAAAGATTAAATCAAGATTACCAAAAAAAAATAGTGTAAATGCTATAATATAGTAAATAACTAAAGATGTAGGTTGTTATAATGGAAAACTGATTAAAAAATTAATTATAAATAAATTCAAAATTCACTTTTTACGTAAACAAAACATAAAATATAGCAAAAACGTAAAGAGGGAGGAAGAAAAATGTCAAGTTACATAATAGAAGGAGGAAAAAAGCTAGAAGGCATAGTAAAAATATCAGGCTCGAAGAATTCAGCACTTCCTATAATAGCAGCAACAATATTAAATGCTGGAAAAACAACACTATATAATGTCCCAAACATACAAGACACACAAATGATGTTTAAAATATTAGAAACATTAGGAGCAAAAATAGAAAAGAAAAATGGAAAAATAAAAATAGACACATCAAAAATAGATAAATTTGAAATTCCACCAGATTTAATGCACAAAATGCGTTCATCAGTAATATTAGCAGGAGCATTGCTTGGAAGATACAGAAAAGCTATATTTTCATATCCAGGAGGCTGTGATATTGGCTCAAGACCAATAGATTTACACTTAAAAAGTTTTGAAAAATTAGGAATAAAAGTAACACAAAACTATGGAAGTATAGAATGCATGGCAGAAAAAATCAAAGGAGAAAAAATAGATTTAGACTTTCCAAGTGTCGGAGCAACAGAAAATGCGATATTAGCAAGTATATTAGCAGAAGGAAAAACAACAATTACAAATGCAGCAAGAGAACCAGAAATAATAGATTTACAAGAATTCCTAAATAAAATGGGAGCAAAAATACTAGGAGCAGGAAGGAACAGACAATATACAAATAGAAGGAGTAAAAAAACTAAAAGATATTAGTTATAACATAATGCCAGACAGAATAGAAACAGGGTCATTTCTATGTTTTGCAGCTGCAACAAAAGGAAATATAATATTAGAAAACGTAAATGCAACACATATTACTCCGATAATAAGTAAATTAGAAGAAGCGGAATGTAAAATTGAAGTAAATAAAAATAAAATAAAAATTGTAGCACCTAAAAAGTTGAAGGCAATAGATATAAAGACATTACCATATCCAGGATTTCCAACAGATATGCAATCTATATTTGCAGCAATGCTTACAATAGCAAAGGGAACATCAATAATAGTAGAAAATATATTTGAAAACAGATATAAATATACACAAGAATTAAACAAGATGGGAGCAAAAATAACAGTAGAAGGAAAAAGTGCAATAATAAGTGGAACAAGAAAATTATATGGAGCAGATGTAAAAGCAACAGATTTAAGAGGAGGAGCAGCACTTGTATTAGCAGGTTTAATAGCCAAAGGAAAAAACACAGGTGGATGATATAGAATATATTTTGAGAGGGTATGAGAAACTAGATTATAAATTGCAAAATTTAGGAGCAAATATCAACGTAGAATAATTTCATGGCTGTGAACTGCAACACAATAAAAGTACATTTTGTGATTTTTTTGTAAAAACTATAGAAATATAGTTTTTTTTTTTTTGATACAATATATACTAGGATTTTTGGAAAAAAAAAAAAAATTGACCAAAGAAAGAACAAAAAAACAAATAGATGATTTATATAATATGACAAACAAATTAACCAATGATATGACAACAAATATAATCAATAAAGATAAAGAAAGGAAAAGAAAAAAGCAAAAGAACGACAAAAGAGAATAAAACAAAGAAAAAAAAAACCAGAAAAAGACAATAAAGACAAATTTGACTTTTGACACAGAAACAGTAATAGGAATAACAAACAAAAACAATAGAAATAACAATAAAAATAGCAATAAAAACAAAACAACACAACCAAAAAAAATGACAAAAAAACAAGCAAAAATAGAAAGAAAGAAAAAGAAAATAAAAAAAATATTAAAATTGATAATATTAATAGCGTTAATAGCAGGAGGAATATGCTTTTGCACTAATATCACCAATTTTTAATATAGAAAAAATTGAAGTGACAGGAAACAACAAAATACCTTCAGAAACAATAATAAGTTTATCACAATTAGAAAATGGTCAAAACATATTCAGATTCAATAAAAATAAAACAGTAGAAGAAATAAAAACAAATGCATATATAGAAAATGCAAAAATATCAAGAAAAATACCAAATAAAATAGAAATTACAATAGAAGAAAGAAAAAGAGACTATAATGTAGAATTTTTAAATGGATATGCATACATAAATAATCAAGGGTATATTCTAGAAAAAACTGAACAAAAAATAGAAAAGCCAGTAATAAGAGGAATATCCACAGAACAAGAACAAATTGTGGAAGGGAACAGGCTAAATGACGATGACTTAGAAAAACTAGAAACAGTAATACAAATAATGAATATATGCAAAAGTTATGAATTAGATACAAAAGTATCAAGTATAGATGTAACAAAAAAACGATTATATATTAGAAATGGACGAAGAAAAAAAAAGACAGTACATTTAGGAAATGACTCAAACTTAAATAACAAAATGCTATATGTTCCAGCAATTTTAACAGAAAATAAAGGAAAAGAAGGAACAATATATTTAAACGGCGACATAAACAACAACTTTAAACCACGATTTAGAGAAAAAGTTTAAAAATAAAGGAGCGATATAAATGACCAATAAGAAAGCAATTGCAACAGTCTTGGGAATTATGTGCTTTGCTTTAACTGCAGGAATATGCATACAAATAAAAACTGTAAAAAAAACACAAATTCAAAAAGTAAGTCAAAATTATGAAGAAAACAACCTAAGAGCAGAAGTATTAAAATACAAAGAAAAATATGACAATATTTTAAAAGAAACAGAAAAAATAGATGCACAACTACAATCACAAATAGATACTGCAACAACAAATAACTCGGAATTAGAAGAAGCAAAAAATCAAATAAACGAAGGAAATAAAATATTAGGATTAACAGAAGTAAAAGGACCAGGAATTATACTAACAATAGCAGACAGCGAAATTGACTCTAATTCAGTATTAGATGTAAGTGATTTATTAATACATGATTTAGATTTATTAAAAGTAATAAACGAATTAAAAAATGCAGGAGCAGAAGCAATATCAATAAATAATCAAAGAATAATTTTAACAACACCAATAATATGTGGTGGAAACACAATAAATATAAATGGAGAAAGAATAGGCTCACCATTTGAAATAAAAGCAATAGGCTCACCAGAAGCATTAGCAAATTTATCAAGACCAGGGGGATATCTAAGCAAACTAGAAAAAAGAGGCATAAAAGTTGGTACAATAAAAAAATCAAATTCAATAACAATTCCAAAATATACAGGAGTATTGAATTTTAAATATATAAGTAATAGTAATTAATTTTGCAAATCAAAAAATGGAGGGAAGCAAAATGAAAAAAGGCAAAATAACTGTATGTATAACAATTGCAATTGCGTGCTTTTGCACTAGCAATAGTAATGTCAATGCAATTTAAAGTAGTAAAAGAAACAGACATAACATCAATAGAAACAATGAGAGAAGAAGAACTAAGAACTGAACTTGCCAATTGGAAAAAAAATGTACAAAGAAGCCCAAGAACAATATGACGAGAAATCAGCCAAACTAGCGGAATACAAAGAAAAAGAACAATCAACAGAAGAATCCTCAAAATTAGTAGAAAAAGAACTAGAACAAACAAAAATGTATTTGGGGAAAACTGATGTAGAAGGGCAAGGAATAACAATAAAAATTCAAGAAAATACAAATCAGAACAATAATAGTGAAGAAGAAAGCGTAACACCAATTTCTGCAGAAGATTTGTTAGTAATTGTAGACTACCTAAAACTTGCAGGAGCAGAAGCAATATCAATAAATGACCAAAAAGAATAATAAGCACATCTGAGATTGTAGATATTGGAAGTAACTCTATAATATTTGTAAATCAACAAAGAGTGTTAGCACCATATACAATAAAAGCAATAGGAGATTCAACCAAACTAGAAAGCACATTACTAGGAAATGGCGGATATGTTGAAGAATTAAGAAATTATGGATTTCAAGTTGATATAACAAAAGGTAAAAGTAAACATACAAAAATATAGCAAGGATATGACGCATAAATACATTAAATAAAATTAATAAAAAGGAATGATAAAAATGATTTTTTTAGTTATGATAATAGCATGTATTTTAGGAGTAGCCGTTGGACTAAATGCTCCAATAATATCATATACATACTCAAGTTACTTAGCAATAGCAATAATTGCAGCACTAGACTCAGTGTTTGGAGGAGTGGCATCAGTAATAAACAAAAAATTTGATATGAAAATATTTATTTCAGGATTTTTTGGAAATGCAGTTTTAGCAATACTATTAACAGTACTAGGACAAAAACTAAATGTAGATATATATTTAGCAGCCATAGTAGTATTTGTAGGAAGAATGTTCAATAACCTAGGAATAATTAGAAGATATTATGTCGAAAAATGGACGGAAAAAAAATAAGTAAAAAATAAATCTGAAAAAGTTGAAAAAAAAAGATAAATAATATATTTAATAATAAATATTACAAAAACATTACAAAAATATTACAAAAATATAACAAATTCTATTGACATTTACAAGAAAAAAAATGTAATATAAATACATCAAGAAATTTATAAAAAAAGATGGGGGAATTAACTTGGCTATAGGTGATATTATAGTTGGTGTAGACATAGGAACAACAAAAATAGCAACAGTAGTAGGAGAAGTCAACAATTTTGAACAAATAGAAACAATATGCAGTACATCATATAAATGTAGTGGATTTAAAAAAAGGAAAAATAATAAATGAAGAAGAAATAAGTTTAAGTTTAGCAAAAACTATAAAAGATGCCGAAGATGAAACAAATTTAAAAATAAATTCAGCATATGTAACAATTCCAGGAAAATATGTAACAATTGTACAAAATAGTATAACAAAAGAAGTAAAAGACAAATATTCAGGAATATCAATAAGAGATGTGCAAAATGCAATTATTCAGGTAAAAGACATAGAAATACCAGAAAACAAAACACTAATAGACAGTGTACCAGACAAAGTAATACTAGATAATGGAACAATAGTTACAGACCCTGTTGGAAGTTTAAGTTCTAAATTTACAATAAGTGCACAAATCATTTTAGCAGACAAAGAATATGTAAGACAACTAAATAGTATATTCAAAAAAGCAGGACTAGAAATAGACGGAATAGTCCCAACAACACTAGCAGAAAGAAATTTAATATTAGATAAAAATGAATTACATGACAATATAGCTATAATAGATGTTGGAGCAGAAAACACAGACATAGGTGTGTTTGAAGGAACAACATATATGTATATCAAACTCTATACCAGTTGGTGGAGAAAACATAACAAACGACATTGCGCTAGTACTAAATATAGAAAAAAGAAGAAGCGGACAAATTAAAAAGACAATATGGACTAGCATTAAAATCATTTATTGACAATGATAATGATATTATCTTAAATACATGTAAAGATAATAACAAAAATAAAATAATAAAAAGTTCAGAACTTATAGAAATAATAGAAGCAAGAATAGAAGATATGTTCCTAATAATTAATAAAGACTTAACAAATCAAGGAATAAAATCAAGAATAAACAATGTTGTACTAACAGGCCAAGGAATAGTAAATATAAGTAAAAGTGATGTCGCAGGAAAAATCAATTTAAATATTCCTGTAAAAATATCAACAGGAAGATTAATAGGAGCAACAAAGCCAACATATAGAACAGCATATGCTTTAGTTAGATATATTGCTTCAAGACCATTTACAAAAACAGTATCAAGTAGTATAGATACAAAATCTAATGAAAACATATTAAAAAACATATTGGAAAGAATAAAAGAATTCTTTTATAGTTAATATTTCATCGTTATTAATTTTAAAAATATAAATAAAACAAAGTTTTAAGGGAGGAAAGGGAAAAAACAAAATGATGGAATATGAAGATAACAACATAACAATGATGGATGGAACAGCAACAATCAAAGTAATCGGTGTTGGAGGAGCTGGAAACAATGCTGTAAACAGAATGATAGAAGCTGGAATAAAAGGAGTAGATTTTATAGCTGTAAATACAGATAGACAAGCACTACAACAATCTAAAGCAAATACAAAAATTCAAATTGGAGAAAAAATAACAAGAGGATTAGGAGCTGGAGCAAATCCTGATATTGGAGCACAATCAGCAGAAGAAAGTAAATCAGAAGTTGCCGAAATACTAAGAGGAGCTGATATGGTATTTGTTACTGCCGGAATGGGTGGAGGAACAGGTACAGGTGCTGCACCAATAGTTGCATCAATAGCAAAAGAAATGGGAATATTAACAATAGGTGTTGTTACAAAACCATTTACATTTGAAGGAAAGAAAAGACTTTCACAAGCAGAAAGAGGAATTGAAAGCTTAAAAGGAAAAGTAGACACATTAGTTGTTATACCAAATGATAAATTATTACAAATTATAGACAGAAAAACATCAATAATAGAAGCGTTTAAAATGGCAGATGATGTATTAAGACAAGGTGTACAAGGTATATCTGACTTAATAGCAGTACCAGGTTTAGTAAACTTAGACTTCGCTGATGTAAAAACAATAATGTTAAATCAAGGAATGGCTCATATGGGTGTTGGTAGAGCTTCAGGAGAAAACAGAGCAGAAGATGCTGCTAAAGAAGCAATACAAAGTCCATTGCTAGAAACATCTATTGAAGGTGCTAAAGGTGTTATTATAAATATAACAGGTGGTGAAAGTTTAGGATTACATGAAGTTAACACAGCTGCTGAATTAGTACAACGCAGCGTAGATCCAGAAGCAAATATTATATTTGGTACAGTTACAGACCCAAGCATGCAAGACGAAATCCAAATAACAGTTATTGCTACAGGATTTGAAAAACCAGAAAACAACATCTCAAGTATAGGTGTTGACAATATAGTATCAAAAACATGGGAGAAAAAAATTAACTCAATACCATCTAGCTCAGATGTAAGTTCATCACAAAATGATTTAGATATTCCACCATTTTTAAGAAAAAATAGAAATAAATAATATGGCGTTTGGGATAAGCTCTATTTGGAACACTGATTTCAAATGGGGTGCTAATAACAAATTGGAAAAATATATTTTTAAATAAATTAGAAAGAAATAATCGAAAACACTCGATTATTTCTTTTTTTCTACAATAAGAAAAGACAGACTTCGTAAAACAACTGTAGTACAATACATAAAGTAGGTGAGTAAAATGACAATTTATATAGATGTAATAATTGTAGAAAACCTAATAATGAATTATATAATCTTATATGCAACAGGAACAATATCAAAAGTCAAAATATCGTATTTAAGAATATTTTGTTCAAGTTTGATAGGAGCAATATATGCCATTACAGAATACACATTCAAATTAAACATATATTCAAACATTATAATTAAAACAATTTTATCAGTAATAATAATATATGTAGCATTTAATCCACAAAACATAAAAAAAATGTGCAAACAATTAATAATCTTTTACGTAACAACTTTCACCTTTGGAGGAATAGCAACATACTTAATATATGTACTAAAACCACAAAACATAATAATAAAAAATGGAATGTATGTAGGAACATATGTACTAAAAGTAATATTTATAGGAGCAATAATTGGAACAATTATATTATTTATAGCATTCAAACAAGTAAAAAGCAAAATAAAAAAAAAGACATGATATGTAAAATAAAAAATAAAAATAAATGGAAAAGAAAAAAACTTTAGATGCAATGGTGGATACAGGAAATATGCTAAAAGAACCAATAACAGGAACTCCAGTTGCAGTAGTAGAAAAGAACATCATTATATGATTTATTACCAAAAGAAATCTTGAATAATACAGAATCAATATTAGGAGGTGATTTTAAAAATATACCAGAAGACATAAAAAGAGAATATATTCAAAACTAAAAATCATACCATTTGCATCACTTGGAAAACAAAATGGAATGTTAGTAGGAATAAAACCAAAAGAAAAAATAGAAATTATAAATGAACAAACAGAAGAAAATAAAAATGCAATAATAGGAATATATAACAAATCTTTAACTAAAAAAAGGGGAATACAATGCACTCATAGGAATAGAGTTGTATTAGTTTAGGAGGATATAATGAATATTGTTGATTTTTAAAAAAAAGAGAATTGACAGCATAGGCACAATATGTGCTAAATATTTAAATGAAAACAATGAAACAGAATATTTGCCCATATTTTACATAGCGGGAAGCCAAACATTACCACCACCACTAGAACCTGCAGAAGAAGAAGAAGAATTAATAAAAAAATTATCAGAAGAAAATAATCTACAAACAAGACAAATTTTAGTTGAAAGAAATTTAAGACTTGTAGTATACATAGCAATAAAAAATTTGAAAATACAGGAATAGGAATAGAAGATTTAATATCAATAGGAACAATAGGTTTGATGAAAGGAGTAAATACATTTAATTCAGATAAAAATATAAAACTTGCAACTTATGCATCAAGATGTATAGAAAATGAAATATTAATGTTTTTAAGAAAAAATAATAAAACAAAAGGAGAAATATCAATTGACGAACCATTAAACAAAGATTGTGACGGAAATGAACTTTTACTATCAGACATATTAGGTACAGACCCAGATATAACATCAAGAAATATAGAAGACGAGGTTGATAAGACACTCTTAAGAGCATCAATACTAAAATTAAATGAAAGAGAAAAAAACATAATGGAGATGAGATTTGGATTCAAAACAGGAAAAGAAAAAACACAAAAAGAAGTTGCAGATGAACTTCGGAATATCACAAAGTTATATCTCAAGATTAGAAAAGAAAATAATAAATAAAATGAAAAAAGATATAATGAGCAAAACAGGATAAAATGAAAAAAATAAGTCGTATTAACTAAACCTTTTTTGGAAATACTTACATTAAGTAATTTTAAAGGAGGTTTTTTATTTGTTTAATAAGGTAGAAATATGTGGAGTAAACACTAGTAAATTACCACTACTATCAAATGAAGAAAAAAAAGAATTACTAATAAAGATAAAAAATGGTGACAAAGAAGCAAGGACAAAATTTATACAAGGAAATTTAAGGCTGGTTTTAAGCGTAATACAAAGATTTTATGGGAGAGGAGAAAAAGCAGATGATTTATTTCAAGTAGGATGTATAGGACTAATAAAAGCAATAGATAATTTTGATATAAACCAAGACGTACAATTCAGCACTTATCGGAGTTCCTATGATAATACGGTGAGGTCAAAAGATACTTAAGAGATAATAATAGTATAAGAGTTAGCAGGTCTATAAGAGATTTAGCATACAAAGCAATGCAGTTTAAAGAAAAATATATAAGAGAAAACGGAAAAGAGCCTACTATAGATATAATTGCAAAGGAATTAGGCGTTGAAAGAGAACAAGTTGCATATAGTTTTGATGCAATACAAGATCCAGTTTCGTTGCAAGAACCTGTATATAATGATGGGGCAGAAAACATATATATAATGGATCAAGTAAAAGATTCTAAAAATACGGATGAATCATGGATAGAAAGTATGACAATTAAACAGATAATGAAAAAATTAAATGACAAAGAAAAAATGATAATAACTAAAAGATTTTTTGATGGAAGAACACAGATGGAAGTGGCAGATGAAATCGGAATATCTCAAGCACAGGTTTCAAGGATTGAAAAAACTGCAATTGATCATATTAGAAGATTATACAAATAAAATTTCTAAAACAGTATATATATTTTGAAGATTTCTATAATATAATATGTAGTATAATTAGTATTAAAATAATATTAGTAAGTTTGGAGGTTGAAAATGCAAGATAAAGGATTGGATTTTAAACACAAAGAAGTAGTTAATATTACAGATGGAAAGCGTTTGGGATATGTTCAAGATGTATGTGCTGATTTGGAAACAGGAGTAATAACATCTATAATTGTTCCTGGAAGTAATAAAATTATGAATATATTTGCTTCAAATAATGATATAGTAATTCCTTGGAAAAATATAAAATGTATAGGAGATGACCTCATTTTAGTTGAAATTTGAATTGTTTTATCAGATGCTAAAAAATATTGAAAAAATTTCTCGATTTTTTTTAAAAAAGTATTGACTTTGAATTATGAATATGCTATTATAAATAAGCACTTGGGAAGAAAAGAAAATAGTTAAAAAATTAACAAAAAAAATTAAAATTTTTTTAAAAAAACTATTGACAAAATTCGACAAGATATGCTATTATAAATAAGTACTTTACAAGAAGAAAAAAATAGAAGAAATTAACGAAAGAATTAGTAATAAAAAACAACAACGAATAGCAAATTAAATTACTAATTTTTATTTTGACAAAAAATAAAAAAACTTTCAAAAAAATTTCAAAAAACTCTTGACAAAGTAAAAAGATTTATAGTATAATCAAATACGTTCGTTACAGAAACGAACAAATAAAAAGTACATTGAAAAGTAAACAGTAAATCCTTTAGAGAATAAACCGAAGCGGTATGATTTTTAAACCTAAAAATCAGTACCGAAAAAGTAAAATTTTTTAAAAGTTTTTAATTCAATAAAAAGCAAGAAGTTTAAGAGCTTGATAAAACACTTAAGTTTTGATTTATAACATTCGAAAGAATGAAATATAAATACCATAAACAAGAGAGTTTGATCCTGGCTCAGGATAAACGCTGGCGGCGCACATAAGACATGCAAGTCGAACGGAAGTCGTTGTAATGATGTTGACATGGACTGAGAACTTGTTCAAAGAAAGTGAAAGTTGACTTACAACAATGGCTTTAGTGGCGGACTGGTGAGTAACACGTAAGCAACCTGCCTATCAGAGGGGAACAACAGTTAGAAATGACTGCTAATACCGCATATGCCTAAGTACCACATGGTACAATAGGGAAAGGAGCAATCTGCTGATAGATGGGCTTGCGTCTGATTAGATAGTTGGTGGGGTAACGGCCTACCAAGTCGACGATCAGTAGCCGGACTGAGAGGTTGAACGGCCACATTGGGACTGAGATACGGCCCAGACTCCTACGGGAGGCAGCAGTCGGGAATATTGCGCAATGGAGGAAACTCTGACGCAGTGACGCCGCGTGCAGGAAGAAGGTTTTCGGATTGTAAACTGCTTTAGACAGGGAAGAATAAAGACAGTACCTGTAGAATAAGCTCCGGCTAACTACGTGCCAGCAGCCGCGGTAATACGTAGGGAGCGAGCGTTATCCGGATTTATTGGGTGTAAAGGGTGCGTAGACGGGAAATTAAGTTAGTTGTGAAATCCCTCGGCTTAACTGAGGAACTGCAACTAAAACTGGTTTTCTTGAGTGCTGGAGAGGAAAGTGGAATTCCTAGTGTAGCGGTGAAATGCGTAGATATTAGGAGGAACACCAGTGGCGAAGGCGACTTTCTGGACAGTAACTGACGTTGAGGCACGAAAGTGTGGGGAGCAAACAGGATTAGATACCCTGGTAGTCCACACCGTAAACGATGGATACTAGGTGTAGGGTGTGATAAACATTCTGTGCCGTCGCAAACGCAGTAAGTATCCCACCTGGGGAGTACGGCCGCAAGGTTGAAACTCAAAGGAATTGACGGGGGCCCGCACAAGCAGTGGAGTATGTGGTTTAATTCGACGCAACGCGAAGAACCTTACCAGGGCTTGACATATAGAGGAATAACTAAGAGATTATATAGCTCTTCGGAGCATGTATACAGGTGGTGCATGGTTGTCGTCAGCTCGTGTCGTGAGATGTTGGGTTAAGTCCCGCAACGAGCGCAACCCCTGTTCTTAGTTGCCAGCACGTTAAGGTGGGAACTCTAAGAAGACTGCCGGTGATAAATCGGAGGAAGGTGGGGACGACGTCAAATCATCATGCCCTTTATGTCCTGGGCTACACACGTGCTACAATGGCTATTACAGAGGGAAGCGAAGCCGCGAGGTGGAGCAAAACCCAAAAAAAAGCAGTCTCAGTTCGGATTGAAGGCTGAAATTCGCCTTCATGAAGCCGGAATTGCTAGTAATGGCAGGTCAGCATACTGCCGTGAATACGTTCCCGGGCCTTGTACACACCGCCCGTCACACCATGAGAGTTGGGGATACCCGAAGCCTGTGAGCTAACTTTTAGAGGCAGCAGTCGAAGGTAGAATCAATGATTGGGGTGAAGTCGTAACAAGGTAGCCGTATCGGAAGGTGCGGCTGGATCACCTCCTTTCTAAGGAGAATAATCTAAAAGGATTTACTGTTTATTTTTCAATGTACTTTAGCAACAATAGTTGCAAACAGTACATTAAAAATAGAGTGAAGCTCATTACAGAAAAAGACCTGACAAAAGACTCTAATATTATATGGGCTCATAGCTCAGATGGTTAGAGCGCACGCCTGATAAGCGTGAGGTCGATGGTTCGATTCCATTTGAGCCCACCACAAAGTCATTTTGACTTTGAAAACATATTTGGGATTATAAACGAGTAGTACAAGAAAAGTGATTGAAAAATTGTGAGATAGTGCTTGTGCACATCGAACGATTTTGAAAGAAACTTGACGAAGTAATACGAAGTTTAGAATCACAAAGAAAGCACATTGAAAAATATATAGATGAAAAATAAGGTAAACTAGAAATAAAATATTCAAATATTTTATCTCATTAGTAACAAAAACCGAAAAAAGTTTTAGGACAAAGAACCGATGAAAATATTAATAATTTGCACAGCATAAACGAAAGTTTAGGTGAAGCAAAGAGGTTAAGCTACTAAGAGCATAGGGTGAATGCCTTGGCACCAAGAGCCGATGAAGGACGTGATAAGCTGCGAAAAGCTATGGGGAGGAGCAAATATCCATTATATCCATAGATATCCGAATGAGGGAACTCAGCTGGTGGAAAAAGACCAGTTATCCATACATAAGTAAAGTAGTGTATGTGAAGGGAACGTGGGGAACTGAAACATCTAAGTACCCACAGGAAAAGAAAGAAAACTCGATTCCTTGAGTAGTGGCGAGCGAAAGAGGAAGAGCCTAAACCAGAAGAAGTAATTCTACTGGGGTTATGGACTACATAATTGATTCATGAGATTTAGCAGAACTGTTTGGAAAATCAGACCAAAGATAGTGAAAGTCTAGTAAGCGAAAAATCAAATGACATGGTAGTATCCAGAGTAGTGCGAGACACGGGAAATCTCGTATGAAAAAGTGGGGGACCACCCCCATAAGGCTAAATACTACTTGGTGACCGATAGTGGAGCAGTACCGTGAGGGAAAGGTGAAAAAAAGAACCCCGGGAGGGGAGTGAAAGAGAACCTGAAACCCTATGTTTACAAGCAGACAAAGCACGTTAAGGTGCGATGTCGTACTTTTTGTAGAACGGTCCGGCGAGTTATTTTATATGGCAAGGTTAAGTACTTAAGGTACGAAGCCGAAGAGAAATCGAGTCTGAACAGGGCGACTAAGTCATATGAAATAGACCCGAAACCGGGTGACCTATCCATGGTCAGGTTGAAGCTTGAGTAAAATCAAGTGGAGGACCGAACCCATAAGCGTTAAAAAGCTTCGGGATGAACTGTGGATAGCGGAGAAATTCCAATCGAACTCGGAGATAGCGGTTCTCCTCGGAATAGTTTTAGGACTAGCCTTGTTTAGTAGTACGTGGGGGTAGAGCACTGAAGGAGCTAGGGGCCAAACCAGGTTACCGAACTCTATCAAACTCCGAATACCATGTATGTAAGAACAGGAGTCAGACTGTGGGAGCTAAGTTCCATGGTCAAAAGGGAAAGAGCCCAGATCGTCAATTAAGGTCCCAAAGATATAGTTAAGTGGAAAACGATGTGATTTTGCGTAAACAACCAGGATGTTGGCTTAGAAGCAGCCATTCATTTAAAGAGTGCGTAATAGCTCACTGGTCGAGTGAAGTTGCGCGGAAAATTACCGGGGCTAAACTATACACCGAAATTGCGGATTCATACGTAAGTATGAGTGGTAGAGGAGCATTCTGTTGTAGGACGAAGCATGATCGAAAGGACATGTGGACGAAGCAGAAGAGAGAATGCCGGAATAAGTAGCGAAAGCATGGTGAGAATCCATGCCATCGAAAGTCTAAGGTTTCCTGGGGAAGGTTCGTCCGCCCAGGGTAAGTCGGGACCTAAGGTGAGGCCGAAAGGCGTAGCCGATGGACAGCAGGTAGAAATTCCTGCACCACCGATATACTTAAAAAGCACAAGGGACACAGGAGTGGAAGAGAAGCGAGGAAGAGGAAAAACTCGTATCGAAAGATATAGTGAAAATAAAGTAACGAATTCTCAAGAAGCACACTGGCGAGAAAAGCTTGTGAGTATTGTATATAGGTGCCCGTACCGCAAACCGACACAGGTAGATGAGGAGAAGATCCTAAGATGAGCGAGAGAAGCATTGTTAAGGAACTCGGCAAATTGACCCCGTAACTTAGGGAGAAGGGGTACCGGTGTAACAGCCGGTCGCAGTGAATCGGTCCAAGCAACTGTTTAACAAAAACACAGGTTTCTGCTAAATCGAAAGATGAAGTATAGGAGCTGACGCCTGCCCAGTGCTGGAAGGTTAAGGGGAAGGGTTATTCGTAAGAAGAAGCTTTGAACCAAAGCCCCAGTGAACGGCGGCCGTAACTATAACGGTCCTAAGGTAGCGAAATTCCTTGTCAGGTAAGTTCTGACCCGCACGAAAGGCGTAATGATTTGGACACTGTCTCGACAATGTACTCGGCGAAATTGTAGTACTAGTGAAGATGCTAGTTACCTGCGACAAGACAGAAAGACCCCATGGAGCTTTACTGTAGCTTGATACTGGGTTTCGATAATTTATGTACAGGATAGGTGGGAGACTATGAGTCATAGGCGTCAGCTTATGAGGAGTCACCCTTGGGATACCACCCTTAAGTTATTGAAATTCTAACCATTCGTCGTAAACCGGCGAGGGGACAATGTCAGGTGGGCAGTTTGACTGGGGCGGTCGCCTCCAAAAAAAGAGTAACGGAGGCGCGCAAAGGTTTCCTCAGCACGGACAGAAATCGTGCGAAAGAGTGCAAAGGCAGAAGGAAGCTTAACTGAGAGACTGACAAGTCGACCAGATACGAAAGTAGGTCTTAGTGATCCGGCGGTAGTGAGTGGAAATGCCGTCGCTCAACGGACAAAAAGTTACCCTGGGGATAACAGGCTTATCTCCCCCAAGAGTTCACATCGACGGGGAGGTTTGGCACCTCGATGTCGGCTCATCACATCCTGGAGCGGAAGTACGTTCCAAGGGTTGGGCTGTTCGCCCATTAAAGTGGTACGCGAGCTGGGTTCAGAACGTCGTGAGACAGTTCGGTCCTTATCTGTCGCAGGCGGAGGATATTTGAAGGAGTTGGCCCTAGTACGAGAGGACCAGGCTGAACGAACCGCTGGTGCACCAGTTGTCATACCAATGGCACAGCTGGGTAGCTAAGTTCGGAAGGGATAAACGCTGAAAGCATCTAAGTGTGAAGCCCACCCTAAGATAAGATATCCCATACCGTAAGGTAGTAAGATTCCACGTAGACTATGTGGTTGATAGGTTGGAGGTGTAAGTACAGCAATGTATTAAGCTGACCAATACTAATAAATCGAGGGCTTAACCACAAAACGTTAAGTTAAGAAACAAAGTAATCGGAACGAAAAATCCTGAAACTAATTCATCTATGTATTTTTGAGTGTGCTTTAATTGCATACAATAATTTTCTAGTGATAATGACATTTAGGGTAATACCTGTTCCCATCCCGAACACAGAAGTCAAGCCTAAGTGTGCCGAAAATACTTGCGGGTTACCCTGCTGGGAAGATAGGTTGTCGCTAGATTTTTTTTATAAAAATAGAATTGAAATAAAGGCATTTAAAAGTAAAGTTTAGAAATTTTATTTTTAAATGCTTTTATATCTATAATGAATGATAAATTATAGTTTTAAAGTTTATTTTAAATTAACAACATAAATATATTTAAAGTAATGAGCATATATTATATGGTATATAATTATAAAAATATATTAAATAATTGCAAAAATATATTATATAATTATGAAAAAAATATTAAGAGGTGGTAATATGTCAAAAGTAATGTGGAAACCAGGAACATTTTTATATCCAATTCCTGCTGTAATGGTAAGTTGTGGAACAATGGAAAAATCAAATATAATAACTGTTGCCTGGACAGGAATATTAAATACAAATCCTGCAATGGTATATATATCTGTAAGACCAAGTAGATATTCATACAATTTAATAAAAGACCAAGGAGAATTTGTAATAAATTTAACTACAAAAGACTTAGTTAGAGCAACAGATTGGTGTGGAGTAAAAACTGGAGCAAAAGTGGATAAATTTAAAGAAATGAACTTACATAAAGAAAAAGCAAATTTTGTGCAATGTCCAATGATTAAAGAAAGCCCAGTATCTGTTGAATGCAAAGTTAAAGAAATTAAAGAACTAGGGAGTCACACAATGTTTGTAGCAGAAGTTCTAGCAATAAATAGTGACGAAAAATATATAGATGAAAAAGGAGCATTTGATATATCAAAATGTGATTTAATTGCTTATGCAAATGGTGGATATTATTCAATGGGCAAAAAATTAGGAAAATTTGGATTTTCTGTAAAAAAGAAAAAATAATTTCTGTAAACCATTGACATATGTGGAAAAAAATGATAAAATACTTAAGCGTATGTATATTACGGACATACGATCACATCGTTTAAAATAAAAAAAGTAAGGTAATTCGGAGGTGTATTTAAATGGCAGCAAAAGGACCAAGAGAAAATATAACATTAGAATGTACAGAATGCAAAAATAGAAACTATGTAACATCAAAAAACAAAAGAAATAACACAGATAGATTAGAATTAGTAAAATATTGTAAATTCTGTAAAAAACGTACAACACATAAAGAAACAAAATAGAAATAAAGCTATTTTAGGGAGGATACAAAATGGCTAAGAAAAATGAAAAAAATATAAAAGATAAGACAAGCTTTACAAAAAAATTTAAAGCAGAATTGAAAAAAGTAATTTGGCCAACACCAAAACAACTATTTAATAATACAGTAGCAGTATTATTAATAGTTATTATTACTGCTGTAATAGTATTTGTATTAGATATTGCATTTGAATCTATGAACAAATATGGTGTTAATAAAATAAAAGAAAGTATCTCAAACTCAACGTTAAATAACACAACAAATGAAACAACAGAAAATGCTGAATCAGATCAAACTAAAGCATCAAATGAAGAAACAACAAATACTGAAAACACAGTAGAAAATAAAGCATCTTCATCAGAAAACACAGTTGAAGAATAATAATAGGTCAAAAAATTTCAAGAGGAGGCTTAAAATAGATGTCTCAAAAAGATTACGATATGAATCCAAGATGGTATGTTGTGCATACATATTCTGGATACGAAAACAAAGTAAAAAAAGATTTAGAAAATACAATTAAAAACAGAGAACTTGAAGAATATTTCTTTGATATAATTGTTCCAATGGAAGAACAAATAGAAATAAAAAATGGAAAGAAAAAAACCAATCTAAAAAAAGTATTTCCTGGATATGTACTTATTAAAATGATAGTAACAGAAGAAACATGGTATATAGTTAGAAATACAAGAGGAGTAACAGGTTTTGTAGGGTCAGGAACAGATCCAATACCATTAACAGACGAAGAAATAAGAAATATGGGATTTGACATTTCTGAAATAAATGTTGATTATGAACTTAATGAGCAAGTAGAAGTTATGAATGGACCATTCGAAGGATTTGTAGGAACAGTCCAAGAAATAAACAAAGAAAAAAACAAAGTTAAAGTTCTAGTATCAATGTTTGGAAGAGAAACACCTGTAGTACTTGAATTCTCACAAGTTAAAAAAGTTCAATAATAAAGGAAAATTTTAGAGGAGGTGCCAATATAAAATGGCAGAAAAAGAAATTTCAAATATAATTAAATTACAAATAGAAGCAGGAAAGGCAACACCAGCTCCACCAGTAGGACCAGCTTTAGGTTCAAGTGGTGTTAATATTATGCAATTCGTAAAAGAATTCAATGATAGAACAGCAAATCAACCTGGAATGATAATACCAGTTGTTATAACTGTATATAAAGATAAATCTTTTGAATTTATAACAAAAGTACCACCAGTTGCAGTTTTAATCAAAAAATCAATAAAAATTGAAAAAGGTTCAGGAAAACCAAATAAAGATAAAGTTGCTAAAATAACTAAAGAACAAGTTAAAGCAATAGCAGAACAAAAAATGCCAGACTTAAATGCTGCATCATTAGAAACAGCAATGAGCATGGTAGAAGGAACAGCAAGATCAATGGGTGTAGTTGTTGTTGACTAGTTCAATAAATTAAAATAAATTGTTTATAATTTATTTACTAAAAGTAGGTATATTAAATAATTTTTATTTATAGTTTTTAAATTATATTTATGGACTATATTTATAAATTATTTGTAATATAAAAAATTATATAAAAATTGGGAGAGTAAAAACTCGTTAGAACCAAAGGAGGTAAAAAATGAAAGTAGCAAAAAGATATGCTGAATGTTCAAAATTAGTGGACAAAAACAAAGAATATGAAATCAAAGATGCTTTAGATTTAATCGAAAAAATGCCAAAAGCAAAATTTGATGAAACAGTTGAATTACATGTTAAATTAGGTGTAGATTCAAAACATGCTGACCAACAAGTTAGAGGTACAGTAGTACTTCCAAATGGTACAGGTAAAACACAAAAAGTATTAGTATTTGCTAAAGGACCAAAAGCTGAAGAAGCAGAAAAAGCAGGAGCAGACTTCGTTGGAGCAGAAGAATTAATACCAAAAATACAAAATGAAAACTGGTTTGATTATGACGTAGTTGTTGCAACACCAGACATGATGGGTGTTGTAGGTAGATTAGGTAAAGTATTAGGACCAAAAGGATTAATGCCAAACCCTAAATCTGGAACAGTTACAATGGATGTTACAAAAGCAATAAACGAAATCAAATCTGGTAAAGTTGAATACAGATTAGACAAAACTAACATTATTCACTTAGGATTTGGAAAAGTATCTTTTGGAGCAGACAAATTAGCAGAAAACTATGAAACAATAATGAATGCTATTATAAAAGCAAAACCAGCAGCAGCAAAAGGTCAATACATAAAAAGTGTATCAGTAACAACAACAATGGGACCTGGAATATTCATCAACCAAAAATAGAATTCAATTAAAATTAAATATTAAAGCCAAAGACAGTAGGCAAAAATAAGTCCTACCGAGGTTATAAATAACGTGTATAAAGCACTTTTTATAATCTCGTATTGGATATAAAAGTGTTTTTTAATTATATATTAGGAAAGTTATGCAACTTTACTAATATATAAGATTACATTGCACAGAAAATTTATTTCATAAATTTTCGCGCACGAACTAATCTACTAAAAAATTAAAGATTTTTTTAGATTTGTTCTTAAGTATATGGAATTAAGAATTTATAAATATTCTTAAAACGTAAAAATCAGGAGGTGAAAATTAAAAAATGGCAAGTGAAAAAAACTTAAATCAAAAGAAAGAAGAAGTTACAAAATTAGCAAATAAAATGAAAGAAGCTAAATTAGTACTTTTAACAGATTACAGAGGAATTAATGTTGAAGACGTAACAGAATTAAGAGCAGAATTAAGAAAAACAAACGCTGAATATACTGTTATCAAAAACAACATAACAAAAAGAGCATTAGCAGAAGCAGGAATCGAAGGTTTAGAAGATAAATTAGTAGGACCTACAGCTGTAATAATGAGTAATGAAGATTACTTAGAACCATCTAAAGCAATCTATGAATTCACAAAAAACAATGACTACTACAAAATTAAAGGTGGAGTTATTGAAGGTAAAGTAATGACTACTGAAGAAATAATCACTTTAGCAAAATTACCATCAAAAGAAACATTACTATCTATGCTTGCTGGAGCATTACTTGCAAATATTCAAAAATTTGCAGTTGCACTTGATCAAGTTAGAATTCAAAAAGAAGAAGGTTCAGCTGAAGAAACAACAGCAGAAGCTTAATCTTATAAGAATTAGTATTGCAAACGAATTTGCATATAACTAAAAATCAAAAACAAAAATAGAAATAAAAAGCCTAAATAGATAGGCGAAAAATTAAAATAAAAGGTCAATATTTAAGATTGACAAAAATAAAAAATTAGGAGGATTATAAAATGAGTAAAGAAGAAATGATTGAAGAAATCAAAAAAATGACAGTAGTAGAATTATCAGAATTAGTAAAAGCTATAGAAGAAGAATTTGGAGTATCTGCAGTAGCAGCCGCTGCACCAGCAGCAGGAGCAGCAGCAGGAGATGCAGCAGCTGAAAAAACATCTTTCAACGTTGTATTAAAAGAAGCTGGAGACCAAAAAATAAAAGTTATCAAAGTAGTTAGAGACGCTACAGGATTAGGATTAAAAGAAGCTAAAGAATTAGTAGACGGAGCACCAAAAACAGTTAAAGAAAATGTTTCTAAAGAAGAAGCAGAAGAATTAAAAGCAAAATTCACAGAAGTTGGAGCTGTTATCGAATTACAATAATTCTAATTAATAGAACAATTTTAAAAAATAAGAAGGACTATACTAAATTTTGTATAGTTTTTCTTTTTTTCTGTTAAATAAATCATTAATATCACTTTACATCATTTATAAAATATAAATATTCATTTTAAAATATTCATGCTTTAATATATTTACACAGTTAAACATTCATAATTTATTTTTAATTTTTATAGATATTAAATATATTATATGATATAATATTCACGAATGAAAACGGAGGTCTTTTAAATGAATAAAATAGGAATAATTGTTGCAATGGAAGAAGAACAAGAAGAAATACTAAACATAATGAACAATATAGAAGAAAAAGACATATATGAAGTAACAGTAAAAACAGGACAAATAGGAAAAAATAAAGTCGTAGTGGCAAAATGTGGAGTAGGAAAAGTAAATGCTGCGAGAGTAACACAAATATTAATAGATAAACTAAATGTTAATTGCATAATAAATGTTGGATCTGCAGGAGCACTAAATCCATTATTAAACATAGGAGATATAGTAATTGGCGAAAAATTAGTACAACATGACTTTGACATAACTGCATTTGACCATGATAAAGGATATATAACAGGAGTAGGAGATTACATATATAGCAATTTAGAGCTAATAGAAAAGTTTGAAAAGGCTGCTAAATCACTAGAAAACGAAGATTTTAAAGTAAAAAAGGGAACAATAGCAACAGGAGATATATTCTGTACAGATATAGGAATGAAAAACAAAATATATACAAAATTTGATGCAGACTGTGTTGAAATGGAAGGCGCAGCAATAGCACAGGTATGCTATTTAGACGAAATACCATTTATAGTAATAAGAAGTATATCTGACTCACCAAATGGAAAAAATCAAATTGACTTTGATAAATTTGTGCAATTAGCATCAATAAGATGTGCTAATATATTAGAAAATCTTTTAAAAGAGGAAATTTAAGGGGGTGAAACAAATGAAAAAATCAAGTATGGGGATAATAATAGTGATTGCATTAATTGCAATTGTAGGACTAATGTTAGTATCAAGTTATAACAGTATAGTTGCAAAATCAGAAGAGGTAGACAACAAATATGCAACAATAGATACATATTTACAACGTAGAGCAGATTTAATTCCAAATTTAGTAAACACTGTAAAAGGATACACAAAACAAGAACAAGACATTATAAATTCAATTACAGATGCAAGAGCAAAAATGGTAGGAACAACAAGTGTCTCTGAAAAAGCAGAAGCAAATGATGAATTAACATCAGCATTAAGCAAACTTATGGTAGTAGTAGAAAACTATCCAGACCTAAAATCATCACAAAATTTTATACAATTATCTGATGAATTATCTGGAACAGAAAACCGTATAGCAACTGCTAGAAAAGATTACAATGATGCAGTAAAAGAATACAATTTAAAAATTAAAAAATTCCCTGCAGGAATTATAGCAAATATGTTTGGATTTGAACAAAAAGAATATTTCCAAGCAACACAAGAAAGCAAGGAGGTTCCTAATGTTCAATTCTAAAAATATAAAAAGAATTATATTACTAATAATTACATTTTGTATATTGTTATCAGTAAAATCATTTGCAGTTGTATCACAAACAAAAGACTTTTTTGTTAATGATTATGCAGGAGTCTTAACAGAAGAAACAAAAAACTATATAATACAAACAAATGCAGAATTGCAACAAAAAACAGGCGCTCAAATCGTTGTAGTAACTGTAAAAAGTTTAGAAGGACAAAGCATAGAAGAATATGCAACAGAATTATTTAGAAAATTTGGTATAGGGGATTCTCAAAAAAATAATGGAGTACTATTACTATGTTCAACTGGTGATAGACTATTTAGAATAGAAGTAGGCTATGGATTAGAAGGAACATTAACAGATGGGAAAACAGGAAGAATTCAAGACCAATATATAATACCATATTTAAAAAATAACAATTATAATGATGGAATAAAAAATGGGTTTAGTGCCATTTTGGGAGAAGTGAGCAATGAATATGGGATAACATTAAACAATGTTGAGAATCCTGAAAAATTAAATTCAGATTCACAAGAAGAACAAACATTAGTGTATGTTATAATAGGTACATGTCTAACCGCAAGTACAATAAATCTTGTAAGAGAAAGAAAAAACAAAATTATATTTAGTGTAGTATATACAGGAATATATACATTAATTAGTTTTCTTACAAAAAATCCAATGATGATAATGGGATATATGTTTTTCATAGTTATATTTGTAATTGTAATTTTATTAGATGGAAATTCTAAACACAAAGGGAATTCTGGACGTGGAGGTCATAATAATTCATATAGACCACCATATAGAAGAGATACATATAGAGATTTTTCAGGAGGCGGATTTTCGAGCGGTGGATTCTCAGGAGGCGGAGGCTCTTCTGGTGGAGGAGGAAGTACAAGAGGATTTTAGATATATTCCACAATATAATAATAATAATTTTTTTAATTAAAAAGACTATTTCTTTTATAGAAGTAGTTTTTTTAATGTTAGTATTGAAAACATATGAAAAATATAAATTAGGAGATATGACTAAAGAAGAATGTAAAAAATTATTTAAAGATAATATTTGAAAATATACTAATATAAAATAAGGTATAATACAACCCCCAAGCGAATACAATTAAACAAAAGTATTCGTATGGGGGTTTGACAATATGAGAAGTATATCAATAGATGAACGTGCAATAGAACTTGCACAATATATAATAGATTCAAAAGACACTGTAAGAGGAGCAGCAAAAAAATTTGGGATAAGTAAAAGCACAGTACACAAAGACGTATCAGAAAGACTAAAAAAAATAAACCCAAGTTTAGCAATGCAGGTAAGAATAATACTAGACGAAAATAAAGCAGAAAGACACATACGAGGAGGGTTAGCAACAAAACTAAAATATAGTCATCTAAAAGAAGGGTAAAAAAAGCACAAAAAAAAACAAAGCATAATTAAAAAAAAAAATAGCACATAAAAAACATGTGCTATTTTAAATAACATTATAATAAATTAACCAATCAAACTGGAAAAACTTTATAAAGAAACTTCAACCTTTCTTTTTTTAGTTTCAACTGGAGGTGGAATTAAAGGGCTATAAGCCTCTCCATCATATACATCAACTTCAACAGTACGTGTTAAAATATCAGTATAACTATAAGTTACATTTCTATTATTTTCTTCATATCTAACAACAAAAAATATTAGGATATGCTTTTTCTATTGTTGCTTCCTTCGCAAATGTTCTACTTCTACCAAGAGAACCTTTAACAATTATCTTTTGACCCACTTTTTCTAAGATGTCAGTTTTTAGATTTGATATATCAGTTTTACAAATCATGCTATCACCTACTCCCTTAAGATGGCTTGATTATAGCATTTTTAACGAAAATTGTCAAAAAAAGTTTGTTTGCGTAAAAACAGAAAAAATGTTGATATATCAGCAAGAATCAAGGCTAAATTACATAATATTACATTTACATTACATTTTTATTACACTAAAACCATTCTACCATTTGAGCCAATACCACCAACACCTTTTTTACCATCACGAAGTTCTTTAGTAACATCATCAATTGTTATAAATTTATGATGCTCTGTAGTCGCAATCTTTTCAGTAATAATCAAAGGATCCAAAAAATCAATTAAAATACGAGCAGGGGAAGAAGCAAAATTTGCACCAGCCATCATAATTGCCTCAAAATAACTTTGGCATGCACCTGCAAAAATAACAGTATCAGCCTGGTTTTCTTTATCATATCTTCTAGCCTCCTTAACCGTATTTATAAAATGCCTAGAATTTCTGTAATTATAGATATCATTATAATTAGAACCCTTTTTAATCATTCCATCATGACCGGTAATTATCAAAATGTCAGGCTGGTAGATTTTAAGTAACTTGTAAACAACATGAGATTGCTTATATTCTGGGATGCTTTTTACAATAGCATTTAGTCCCATTTTTTTATAATAATTATACGATTTTTGGGAATAACGTTTATCACCGTCTAAATGCAAAATCTTACCAGTTATAATCTTTTTCCTAAGATTTAAAGAGTCTTCAAATGAATTAAAACGATAATCATTATTTTTTGTATCAATTCTAGAAGAAAGACGTTTTTCCTCAGTACTAAACATTTTTTTAACAAAATTATGGTCTAATAATACCAAATCATCAACATTACTATCTGCTTCAATTCTTTCGAATAATCCACAAAGAATAGCAACATCTGAGTTAGAATTTTTTATGATTTTTTTTATATAAAAGATGATGTCTTTTTCATAAGATTTTCTTGCAACAATATCTCCTTTTTTAAACTTTTTCAAAATAATCACCTCATATTTTTAGGCTATTATATTTTATGTCGAAAAAAGGCCTTTTGTGAAAATACACGCAAAATCACTTGCAAAATCTGTAAAATGTTATATAATATATACATACAAAAAACAAACTTTAAATAAACCTAAAGAAAGGAACTAGAAAAGTGGAAAAAAGAAATTTAGAAGAATTAGAACAAAACATAGGATATAAATTTACAAATATAAAACTATTACAAAACGCATTAACACACACATCATATGCATATGAACACGGAAAAAAAAGTAATGAAAAATTAGAATTTTTAGGAGACAGCATATTAGAATTTGTATCAAGTGAATATATGTATAATAAATATTTAAATTTACAAGAGGGACAATTAACAAAAGTAAGAGCAACTGTAGTATGTGAAAAAAGCCTACACAAAATAGCAATTGCACATAATTTTGGAAAGTTCTTATATTTAGGAAATTCAGAAATTAAATCAGGAGGAAATAAAAGACCAGCAATACTTGCAGATAGTGTAGAAGCGGTTATAGCAGCAATATTTATTGATGGTGGATTAGAACCTGCAAAAAAAATTTATTATTGAAAACTTAAAAAATGAAATAGAAGTTGCAACAAAACATGTAGGAGAAAAGGATTATAAAACCGTATTACAAGAAGAGTTGCAAAAAAATGGTGATGTGAAAATAGAATACATAATAATAGGTGAGTCAGGACCTGACCATAACAAATCTTTTGAAGCAGAGGTTGCTTTAAATGGAAAAGTTTTAGCAACAGGAAAAGGAAAGAGCAAGAAAGAGGCAGAAATGCAGGCGGCTAAGAAGGCATTAGAAAATCAAAACTAAAAGTTCAAAATCAAAAAAGAGGGATTTTGTATGGGAACAACCATAAATTTCAAAAATTTAAAAAATAGGGAAAAGGTAACCAATTTCAAAAATCAAAAAAATGGAGAAGAGTTGACAATAATCCCAAAAAATAAAGAAAGAATGGAGAAAATATGAGTAAAGAGTATGTAATTCCAGTATTTGTACCACACTTAGGATGCCCAAATGACTGCATATTTTGTAACCAAAAATCAATAAGTGGACAAAAAAAGAACATAACAAAAGAAGATGCAAAAAAAACAATTGAATATTTTTTAGAAAACATAAAAGATAAAGACGCCAAAAAAGAAATTGCATTTTTTGGAGGAAGTTTTACAGGAATAGATGAAGAGCAACAAGAAGAATTATTACAAATTGCATATGAATATATAAAACAAGGACAAGTAGAAAGTATTAGAATATCAACAAGACCGGATTATATAAATAAAGAAATTCTAAAAAGACTAAAAAAATACAAAGTAAAAACAATAGAACTTGGGGTGCAATCTGCAAATGATTATATTTTAGGCAGAGCAAACAGAGGGCATACTTTTAAAGACGTAGAAAAAGCATCAAAATTAATAAGATGGTATGGTTTCAATTTAGGCCATCAAATGATGGTAGGATTGCCAGAAAGTAGTAGAATTGATGAAATAAATACTGCAAAGGCATTAATAAAATTAAAGCCAAAAATGATAAGAATATACCCAGTGCTTGTAATAAAAGGAACAAAACTTGAAAAAGAATATAATAATGGAACATATGAACCATTATCAGTAGTACAAGCAGTTGAAACATGCAAACAATTAGTAAGAATGTTTAATGACAAAAAAATTGATGTTATAAGAGTTGGACTACAAAATACAGAAGAAATTTGTGAACCAGGAAGCAACCAAAGTGAAGTTGTTGCAGGTCCATTCCATCCAGCTTTTAGACAATTAGTGGAATCGGGTTTATGGTATGATGCAATTGTTGATAAAATAAAAAAATTAAATGTAAAAGTAAAAGAAGTTAAAGTTACTGTTAATCCAATAGATGTAAACAATGTAATAGGACACAAAAAAGAAAACGTCAATAAATTACAAGAATTATATGAAGTAGATTTAATTGTAAAACAAGATGAAAAAAAATAAAACCAGGAAAATTAAAATTAGAAATAACAAAAACATATAATGATTTTTTGGATGGAAACGAAAAAAACAAAAAGTTAAAAAATAAATTAAAAGAATATGTAAAAAAGAAGAATTTTCTAAATTGTATAAAATCACCTAAAATTACCATAATAGTAATAAAGGTGATTATTATTTTCAGATTTATTCTAATATATCACCACTGGAAAGGAAACATAAATGGAAACAAGCAAAAAAAGAATAAAAATTTTTTTTACAGAAATAATAGAAACAATAGTTGGAGCAATAATCATGGCAATTGCAACATCATTAATTTTATTACCAAATCAATTATCAACAGGAGGTTTTGCAGGTATTGCAACAATTTTTTATTACTTTTTAAATATTCCAATGGGAACAACAATATTATCAATAAATATACCGCTCTTTATATTTGCAGCATATAAATTAGGAAAAGGCTTTGTAATAAGGTCATTTATAGGAACAGTAACATTTTCTTTTTCAATTGACATTTTAGATAAATTACAACCATTAACACAAGACAGATTTTTAGCATGTATCTACGGAGGAATTATAATAGGACTAGGAACAGCAATAATTTTAAAAGCAAATTCATCAACAGGCGGTTCAGATTTGATAAGTATGTTAGTGAAAAAATATAATCCTAATATAAGAACAGGAAATGTTATAATCATAGTAGATGTCATTATTGTTGGACTAAATGTATTATTATTTAAAGAAATAGAAATTGGACTATATTCAGCAATTGCAATATATTTAATGGGAAAAATGATAGATATTATTTTTGAAGGTATTTATTTTACAAAATTACTTATAATAATTTCCAAAAAGAAATGAACAAATAGCAGAGGTTATTGGAGAAAAAAAAAATAGGAAGGGGAACAACAGGCCTTTATGGAAAAGGAATGTATAAAGATGAACAAAAATTAGTATTATTATGTGCGGCCTCAAGGGGAGATGTTGTAAGAGTAAAACAAACAGCAAAAAAAAAATAGACCCAGAAAGTTTTATTATTATTGCAAATGCAAGAGAAGTAGTTGGATTAGGATTTAAAAAATAAATTTATTATTGCAGTTCACAAACAACAAATTAAATTGTGGCTGTAAACTGTAATAATAAATTTATTTAGATAAGTAATGAACCATAACCCTATTTAACATATTCATTATCATCAATGTTTATTTTTCCATTTTTTTCATTATCAATATTTAACTGATTAAAATTATCAATTAAAGAATTAACAATTTTTTTAGAAAAGTCCAACTTTGATTTCTCATTGTAAATGCCCAAATGTTTTGATTGCGTTTTGAAATATTTTACCGCTGAAGCCAAAGAAACGTCTAATAATTTTAGAGCATTAGGTGAAAGAAAATAATCTGTAGAATTTTTTATTTTTGATTTTTCCATTTCACAAATACAATTTAAATCAGAGTATATACGGTCATAATCTAAAGGATTTTGACAATTCTTAACTGAACCAAACAATCGAATATTATCTGGATTTAAATTCATTTTATTAAAAATTTGATTTATTTTATCTGCATTCAAAATATCTTTATAATCATTTTTCACAATTATTTCAAAAGTTCCACCACCTGAATGAATAGGAAAAGTTCTAATATTACATCCTTCAGGGATAATCTCATTTAAATTCTTAATTAAATTCTCAAAAGTAGATTTTATCTTTAAGTCTGTACTAGAATGAGAAGATACAGAATTTAGAATTTTTATACCCAAAGACTCTGCTAAGATAACTTTAAAAGGATCACCTTCTTCTTCGAGATTAGGAAGAATATAATGGTCTCTATATACATTATTATGAGCGCCAGTTACAGAGTCTGTAGACAATATATCTTTAATATTTTTTAAATCCTTGATAGATAAAGAATCTAATTCCTCAAAATTTATATTAGGTTTTGATACTAAATCATATATTTTTGATGCAATATCAGAATCAATTTTATTTTCATGTATAAAATCATCACAATCATTTTTTATTACAATATTGTCAGTGTCTAATAAATTAGAAACAGAATTTATTACAGGATAAGATAAAGTCTTTAAATCATCATTATTGAATATACGATTTTGAGAAAAACGAAAGTTTTTTTTTATATATGTATTAATGGTCGAATCAATAAATTTGTCCAATTTTTGATTAAATTCATTGACATTTTCGACATTTTCATTAATATTTAAAAGACCATGTTTTTTCATATTAACTTTATTTTCAACATATGTATACATATCATGTATATTATTAAAATTAGAAGAATCACAGGCGCCAAATGTAATATCTAAACCTTTAACTTCTTCATTTTTTGCAAGCGCATCATGTATTTTTTTGGTAATTTTTCTTGTATCTTCAGTGGACATATTTGGAACGATAAAGCAAAATTCATCTCCTCCAAGTTTTGCAGATGTTATATTTTCAGGCAAATAATCCAAAATCGTTTTTAATAATTCCTCTATCGCCAAGTCGGCATTTTTATAACCAATTTCATTATTCAAATTTCTTAAACCATCAATATCACCATATAATAAAGTGTAATTATCAAGATTTTTACATGAACCAATAAATATATCATATAAAAATGTGTTTGACAAAATTCCTAAATCTGGATAATCAGGCATAGAAAAACTTTTTATGTAATTAAGTAAATTTAACTTTGTTGCTAATTTAGCGTTCATTTTATTAACTCCCAACATATTCTAATATATTTAAATATATCACGAAATAGAACTAATATCAAGAAAAATTATTGAATAACAGAAAAAAAAATGATAAAATTATATAGATAATAAACGCATTTATAAAATTATAATATTAACAATCAAAAATTCGTAAAAAACTTTGGAGGTGAAGTTTGAGTAAATTCACTCAAAACACTATGGAAGAAGAAAAAATATATAATAGAAAATCAAGATTCATTTGAATTAAAAGATATATTCGAATGTGGGCAATGCTTTAGATGGAATGAACAAGAAGACGGAAGTTACATAGGAGTTATAAAAAACGGTGTAATACAAGTAAAAAAAGAAAAAAAAGAAGAAAAAAAGATTGCAAAAAGAAAAGAATGGAGCAAAAGAAATAAATAAAACAAAAGAAATAATTACATTTACAGGAAAGTGTGACGGAAATCTTCAAGAAATTGTAGAAAAATATTTTGATTTAAATAGAGACTATGAAAAAATAAAAAGTCAATTAGAAAATATAGACGAATACTTAAAAAAACAAGTATAGAATATGGAAAAGGAATAAGAATTCTAAACCAAGATTTATGGGAAACAATAATATCATTTATAATATCAGCAAATAACAACATTCCAAGAATCAAAGGAATAATAGAAAGAATATCACAAAAATATGGAAATGAAATTGAATGGAATGGAAAAAAATACTATACATTTCCAACTCCAGAGCAACTAAAAGATGTGACTGTTCAGGAATTTAGAAATCTTGGACTAGGTTTTAGAGATATTCGATTATATGAAACAACACAAATGATATTAAACAAAGAAGTCGATTTAGAAAAATTAAGAAAAAATCCAAACACTCAAGAGGTAAGAAATGAACTATTAAAACTTTCTGGAGTTGGACCAAAAGTTGCAGACTGCATATTATTATTTTCGGATTTGAAAAGATTTGATGTTTTTCCAATTGATGTGTGGGTTAGAAGAGTTATGAATGATTTATACATTAAGGAAAGCGATGAAAGCAAAGTTAGCAAAGCAAAAATAGAAAAATTGGCAGAAGAAAAATTCGGGGATTTGAAAGGTCTTGCACAACAATATTTATTTTATTGGAGAAGAGAAAATTAACGAAAAAATCGGGATTTGGGGACGGGTCTTCAATCCCGAAAAAAAATAAAAACGGGATTGAAGACCCGTCCCCAAATCCCGATTTTTTAGAAATGGAGATAAAATGAGTTTACGAATAATTTATGGAAAATCAGGTAGCGGTAAAAGTGAATACTGCTTTAAAGAAATAGCAAAACTTGTAAAAACAGAAAAGAAAATATATATTATAACACCAGAGCAATTCTCGTTTACGGCAGAAAAAAAGTTGATGGATGCAATTGACACAAAAGCCGTAATAAATGCAGAAGTGCTAACAATTTCACGAATGGCACACAGGGTATTACAAGAATTAGGTGGAAACACAAAAACTCAATTGACTAAGTGTGGTAAGTCAATGCTTATTTATTCAATATTAAATGAAAATAAAAGTAATCTAAAATTTTTAAGTAAATCTGACGAAAATATTGATTTATCAATGACTGCAATTACTGAGTTTAAAAAGCATGGTGTTTTGCCAGAAGATTTAAAACAAGAAATTGATAAAACAGATGACCAATATTTAAAAACAAAATTGAATGATATGTTTTTAATTTACAGCAATTTTGAGCAAAAGTTGCAAGGTGAATATATTGAAGACACAGACCTATTAACAATATTAAGCAATATTATTGAAGATACTAACATTGTTAAAGATAGCCTTATTTATATAGATGAATTTTCTGGTTTTACATACCAAGAATATGAAGTGCTAAAAAAATTCATTAAACTTGCAAAACAGGTTACAATAACAGTATGCACAGATAGTTTAGAGCCAAGTCTAAAACCAGATACAGACATATTTTATCCAAATAAAGTTACGGTTTCTAAAATAATGAACATGGTAAAAGATGAAAAACTAAAGTTAGAAGAGCCTATACATCTAACTAATTTGCCACGTTTTAAAACTGAAGAATTACAATATTTAGAGAAAAATATTTTTAATAATAGAACAAAAAAATATGATAAAAAAGTAGAAAATATCAAACTATTTTTGGCTAAAAATCAATATTCAGAAATTGAAAATGTCGCAAAACAAATTACTAAACTTGTAAGAGATAAAAAATTAAGATATAAAGATATTTCAGTGATTACAAGAAATATTGATACATATTCAAGTTTAATAAGAAGTATTTTTGCACAATATGATATTCCTGTTTTTATAGACGAAAAGAGAGATTTGAACCAAAACATAATAGTTCAATATTTGCTTTCAATATTTGAAATTTTCAGTAACAACTTTTCAAAAGAAGCGGTTTTCAATTACTTAAAAATAGGATTTTCTGACATAGAAAATGACGATATTTTTAAATTAGAAAATTACTGTACAAAATGGGGAATAAAGCACAATAAGTGGAAAAACGATTTTACATATGGCATAAAGGATGAGAACAAAGAAGAAATTGAATATCTAAATAGATTAAGAAAACAAATAATAGAACCATTATTAAAATTAAAAAGTAATTTTGGAACTGTTAAAGAAACAACAAAAGCAGTATATGAATTTATGCAAGAGCAACAAATAGAAGAAAAAATAAACGCAAAAATAAATGAGTTGCAAGAGTTAGGACAAATTGATTTAGCAAATGAATATATTGCAAGTTATAAAATAATTTTAGATATATTTGATGAAATGGTTTTAATATTTGGAGATGAAAAATTAAGCATTGCAAAATATATGCAAATATTGAAAACAGGACTAAAAAATAGTGAATTAGGCAAAATACCAGGAACACAAGACCAAGTAATTGTAGGTGATGTAGAAAGGTCAAGAAGTCATAAAGTAGACACTATTTTCATAATAGGACTAAATGATGGAAGTTTTCCAAGCATTAATAAAGCAGAAGGTTTTTTCGGAGACAAAGACAGAGAAATTTTAAAACAAGATGGAATTGAACTTGCAAATGGAACAATAGAAAATCTATACGAAGAAAACTTCAATATTTATAAAGCTTTCACAACTGCAGAAAAACAACTGTATTTATCATATGCATCATCAGAAACAGAAGGAAAATCACTAAGGCCATCAATGATGGTAAATAAAATTAAAAAATTATTTCCAGAAATAAAAGAAGAAAGTGATGTAATCAACAAAAATTATGAAATAACAAACAAAAATATGACATATCAAGAACTTTTAGAAAATATATCAAAACTAAAAAATGGAAATAAAATAGACGATATTTGGTATACAATTTATGAATATTATAAAAATCAAAATGAGTGGTATTCAAAGGTACAGCAAGATTTGCAAGGAATTGATTATACAAATATTCCAGAGAATATCAACAAAGAAACAATAGAAAAATTATACGGAAACACACTAAATGCAAGTGTATCAAAATTAGAAAAATTTGCACAATGTCCATTTTCATATTATTTGCAATATGGCTTAAGACTAAAAGAAAAAGAAGAATTGAAAGTGCAAAATTTTGATACAGGTTCATTTATGCATGAAACAATAGACGAATTTTTCAAAAAAGTAAAAAATGAAAATATCAGTTTTCCAGAATTAGTAACAGATGAAGAAAAAGTACAAAGTCTAGTAGATGATGTTGTAGAAGAAAAAACTAGAAATGGGAAAAAAAGATATAACTTTGTAGCAACAGCAAAATACAAAGTATTAGTAAAAAGATTAAAAAGAATAGTATCAAAAGCATTAAAATTTATAATAGAAGGATTAGTTTATAGTGAGTTTAATATAGAAGGAACAGAAATAGAATTTGGAAAAAATTGTAAATATCAACCAATTACAATACAATTAGATGATGGAAAAAAAGTTGAGATTACAGGAAAAATAGATAGAATAGACACAGCAAATTCAGAAGATGGAAAGTACTTAAGAATTATAGACTACAAATCATCTGCAAAAAATATCGATTTAAATGAAGTATACGCAGGATTACAAATTCAGTTATTAACATATATGGATGCAGTATGCAAAGAAGAGGATTTATTGCCTGCAGGAGTGCTATATTTCAGCTTATTAGAGCAAATAATAAAAGCAGACAAAAAAATAACAGAGGAGCAAATTGAAGAAGAACTTAGAAAAAACTTTAAAATGAAAGGCTTGATACTAGCAGACGTAAAGGTAATTAAAATGCATGACAAAAATCTAGAATCAGGAACATCAAAATTAATACCGGCAACAATAACAAAAGCAGGAGATATATCAGAGGCAAAAACAAGTGGTGTTAATAAAGAAGAGTTTGAGATTTTACAAAATTATATTTACAGAACTATTAAGCAAATTGCAAAAGAAATTTTGACTGGAAATATTAGTATAAAACCATATAATAAAAAAGGCCAAAAGCCTTGTGATTATTGCTCGTATAAGGCTATTTGTGGTTTTGATACTAGACTTTGTGGAAATAATTATAATTATATAGACAAAAAGTCAAAAGATGATATAATTAGGAAAATGAAATCGATTGAAAAATAATTCTTATTTAATAAAAAATTTAAAAGGAGAAAACATGGAAACAAAAGAAGAATTACAAAAAATGAGAAAAACAAATATGAAAATTTATCCAACATATAAAAAATTAGCATGGGATTACTTATTTTATTATACAATAGACTTTTTATTTTTAACACAAGTAAAAAATTTAAGTAGTGCAGATGTTGTACTTGCAAGTTCTGTAAAAGCATTATTTGGAATATTACTTCAGATACCTGCAAATATAATAGTAGAATTTTTAGGAAGAAAAAATAGTGCAATTTTAGGGAATATTTTAAATTGCCTATATATAGTAATGTTCATGATGACAGGGAATATATATGATTTGATTTTTGCAAAATTTATTTCATCACTAGCATTTTTTCACTAAAAGAGATAGCAGAGCCAAGTATATTAAATGCTTCAATACCACCATCAAAATATAAAAGTAATATTTTAGCAAAAATTAATGCTAAAGGATCTTCAGGATATTATATATTAGGAGCATTTTCCAAAATTATAGGAGCAATTTTATTTGAATTTAATACTTATCTTCCATTTATATTATCTTTACTAATGCTGGTTATAGTAACAATAATGTCAATGGGATTTATTGAACCAGTAAAAAGAAAAGAAAAGACAAATCAAAATGGAATAGTAAAAAAGCAATTAAAAAATATAGAAGATGGATTTAAATATATATTAAAATCAAATAGATTAAAAGCATTAATAATAGCGTCAGCACTTATTGTAAGCTTATTATCAATATTATTAAATTATCATACTAGTATATTGCAATATGTAAAAATACCAACATATATTATAGGATTTATAGCAGCAGGAATGAGTGTGGTAAGTTCAATGGCATCTAAAATGCAGGGAAAATTTCATAATAAATTTAGAAATAAATCATTAATAACAGTAGCATTAATAGCATCAATAAGCACAATTATTGCAGGTAGTGTAGGAATAATAGCAGATAAATCAAAAATTTTTATAGGAGTGATAATTTTTGCAATAATGATGGCAAGATTTTCTCATGGGATGTATTATACTTTGATAGATAAATACTTTACAAACTTTTCTAATAAGGATATTGATACAAAGATTTTTGCTGTAAAAAATTTAGTTGTTAATATGACATCAGCAATAATGGGATTTATGGCATCATTTTTATTAGGTAAAATGGAAATAACATATTGTATGATTATAGTAGGAATAGCATTTACAATTATGTATATACTAATGGGAATTTATATGAAAACAAGAGTGGGGCTAAAACCAGAAGAATATTCAAAAGAAGAAAGAAAATATGATGAATTAAAAGAAACGGTTTGATAAAATAACAAAAAAGATAGACAAATTTGCACTGTCTCACTTGTTTCAAAAAGGAGAAAATATTTTGAAAGATTTGAGTAATGAAAACATTGTACACGTAAACAAAGATGGTGTACAATATTTACAATTTAGAAAATTATTAGAATATAGTGATGTAATAACACATGCATATTCAATAGGAACAGAAGTTAATTTTAGAACAGCAAGAGTAAATAAACAACAATTACCAAAGCAAGAATTCAAAAGGGCAATGCAAGATTATGAAAAATTTGTTCAATGCAATAAATCTAGATTACAAAAACATAGTAAAAACAAATCAAGAACATACAGATAATATTGCAATTGCAAATAAGAAAATAAATAAAAATTTACCAGATGTAAATTTAGAAGAATATAGTAGAACAGATGGAATCATAACAAAAAAGAAAATCTTGTTATCAACTACAAATGCAGACTGTATATTAATTTTATTCTTTGACCCAGTAACAAAAACAATTGCAAATACACATTCTGGATGGAAAGGAACATTGCAAAGAATTTCTGTAAAAACAGTTGAAAAAATGGTAAATGAATTAGGTTGTAAACCACAAGATATTATTTGTTGTATTTGCCCAAGCATTAGAAAATGCCACTTTGAAGTTGATAAAGATGTAAAAGATTTATTTGAAGAAGAGTTTAAAGATTTGAATATAAGTAAAAATACTGATATAATGGAAAAACAAAGAGATAAAGAAAAGTGGAATATTGATACTGTTTTAATTAACAAGATTATATTGGAAAAGGCAGGATTAAAAAAGAAAAAAAATTATTGATAGTGGTTTATGCAGTGTGTGTAATAAAGATTTGATTCATTCTTTTAGAGTAGAAAAACAGGGGTATGGATTAAATACGGCATTAATATCATTACTAGGAAAATAAGCAAAATTTATAAAATATTAAAAGGGGTAAATATGAAAACAGAAGAAATAAAAGAAACAAAAGAAGAAAAACAAAGAATGAGAAAAATAAATATGAAATTATTTCCAATATACAAAGCACTATCATGGGCCCTGCTATTTTATTATACAATAAACTTTTTATTTTTAACTCAAATAAAAAATATAAGTGCATCAGATGTAGTATTAACAGACAGTTTTTATGCCTTATTTGTCATGATTTTACAAATACCAATAAATATAATAATAGCATTTTTAGGCAAAAAAAAAAAGAGCTTAGTAATAGGGAATTTTTTACTTGTAGCACATATGCTTGTTATAATATTTAGTAGAAATATATTTGATTTGATTTTGGCAAACTTTATATCAGCAATAGGATTTGGACTTAAAGAAACAGTAGCATCAGCCATATTAAAAGAATCAATACCACCATCAAAATATAAAAACCAAATTTTTTCAAAGTTGAACTCAAAAGGTTCAACATGGTATTATGTACTAGAGATGAGTTCAAAAATAATTGCTGGATATTTATTTGTGATAAATGGATATTTACCAATGGTATGTTCATTGATAGTATTAATAATAGCAACAGTAATATCTATGGGATTTATAGAACCAAACAAAAAAGCAAAAGCCAACTTCAAAAAAGACAATGGAAGTTAATGAAATTGAAGATATAAAATCAGGATTTAAATTTGTTTTGAAATCAGAAAGACTAAAAGCATTAATATTATCAGCAGCTTTCATCTGCACATTGTTGGCAATATTAGAAAATTATGAAGTTAGTCTTTTAGAAAATATAAAATTATCAGCTGTAGTAATAGGTTATGCTGGTGCTATAAATAGTCTTGTAAATGCAATTGCATCAAAAAAAGAAAATGAATTTAATAAGATGTTTAAAAATAAATCACTTACAATATTATCATTAATATTATCAATAAGTGCAATAATAACAGGAATTTGTGGAATAACAGAAATAAAAGAAAACTTAATAGGAACTATAATAATATTAGGTGCATATATGATATTTGGTTTTATAAATGGAATGTATTATACAATAATAGATAGATATTTAATGAGTTTTGCAAATAAAGATATAGACACTCAAATAACGTCTGTATACAATTTGATTAGAAATTTTGTTAGAATGCTATTTGGATTTATCGCTTCATTTATATTAGGAATTACAACTTCTGCAAATGCCTTGATAATAGTAGGAACAACATTTACAATAATATATATATTAATTTATATATATATGAAAACAAGACTAGGACTAAAGCCAGAACAGTATTCAAAAAAAGAAGAAAGAAAATATGATGAATTTAAAGAAAAGGAGATAGTATGAGTTTACCAAAATTATTACCATCAAAATTAAAAATAGGTGATACAATAGGTGTTGTAGCACCATCTAGTCCAATAATTGGAGAGAATATAGATGAATTAAATAGAGCAAAAGAAATAGTAGAAAGAAGCGGATTTAAAGTAAAATATTCAAAAAATATATTTTCAAACACAAATGGATATAGCGCTACTGCAAGGGAAAAAGCAGAAGATATAAACGAAATGTTTGCTGACAAAGATGTGAAAATGATATGGTGTGCAAAAGGTGGGAACAACAGTAATAGCACATTTGAATATTTAGACTATGAACTCATAAAGAAAAATCCTAAAATAATATGCGGATATAGTGATATAACTTCAATAACAAACATGATAACAGAAAAAACAGGACTAGTAACATTTAGCGGAACAAATTTTAAAACAATAGCAACAGATGAAACAGATTTTAGTTACAAACAAGCATTAAGCAGATTTGTAGATGGTAGTTTAGAATTTGGACCAGAAAATGAAGAATATATAACAATTCAAAAAGGAAATGCAGAAGGTGAACTAATAGGTGGAAATCTATTTTTGACAAGAGGAATGATAGCAGGAAAATATAGTTTGAATTTTACAGATAAGATTCTATTTTTAGAAGAACTAGGGCCTGCAACAGAACCAGAAGAATGTAATAATTTTTTATATTACATGAAACAAAATGGAGTATTTGATAAAATAAAAGGACTATGGATAGGAAATTATGAACATGAAAGTGGAATATCACTAGAAAAAATCGTAATGGATGTTTTAGGAGAAGACTATAGATTTCCAATTATAAAATCAAATAATTTTGGACATATAGAAAGAAAAACAGTAATTCCAATAGGTACAAAAGCAGAAATAAACACAGATGAAGATGTGAAAATAAAATTAGTAGAAAATTGTGTAATGTAGAAAAGTCTATAGAATTTTAAATAGGATGTAGATATATTAAGAGGTGTAATAATGTTTGAAACATGGGAAAAACTAGAAAATTCAATAATAAATTGCAATAAATGTAAATTGTGTAAAACAAGGCAAAACATAGTATTTGGAGTAGGTAACAAAAATGCAGATATAATGTTTATAGGTGAGGGACCTGGAGCAGACGAGGACAGGTTAGGAGAACCTTTTGTTGGTAGAGCAGGAAAACTTATGGATATGGCATTTGGAATTGTAGGAGGAATAAAAAGAGAAGAAGTATATATTGCAAATATTGTAAAATGTAGACCACCAGCAAATAGAAATCCAGAAGATGATGAAGCAAATGCTTGTTTAAATTATTTAAGAAATCAAGTTATGTTAGTAAAACCTAAAATTATAGTTCTTTTAGGAAGTGTTGCTTTAAAACATATTCTGGGAAAAGAATATGGAATTACCGCCTCAAGGGGAAAATGGGTTGAAAAAAAAGGAATAATGTATATGCCAACTTGGCATCCTGCAGCACTTTTGAGAGATGAAACAAAAAAAGTTGATTTTATAAATGATTTAAAAAGGGTAATAGAAAAGCAAAGTTATTTCGCAAATGAGAAATAACTTGACAATTACAAATAGAATTAAAAACTAAGGTATCAATTAAGAAAAGGATATCTTAGTTTTTTAAAATAAAATGAAAAAATTATAAATAGAAAATATAACCAAAACTGTTGAAATAACGTTTTAGTTATGGTAGAATCAAAGTGCAGAAACACACTGCATAAAACAAAAGAAGGAGTGAAGAAAAAATGAAGAAAACATTTAAAAATTCAAAAGGTATAACATTAGTGGCACTCGTAATCACTATAATTATCCTTTTAATATTGGCAGGAATATCAATATCAGCATTAACAAATACAGGAATATTCCAAAAGGCAAAAGATGCAAAACAAAAATCAGAAAATGCAGCACTAGACCAAAATACAAAACTAGATGAATATGAAAATGAAATTGATAAATATATACCTAAGGCAAATAGTTTAGCAAAAGCAGTTAAAGTAGGAGACTATGTAGCATATACACCAGATAAATTAGACAAAAGTGCATTAGACAAATTAAAAGAAAATTTGAATACTTATTCAGGAGCAAGAAATCTAAAAACATATTCTGCAATAGGTAGAGATAATTTAAGTTTGAGAGTGATTGATGTAGATGAAAAAACAGGAGCAGTAAGATTAATAAGTGCAACACCAACAGATAAAACAATAGTACTATATGGATATGATGGATATAACAATGCTGTAAAATTATTAGATGATGTATGTAGCACTTTATATAATTCAAAATTGGCAACAAAAGTACAAAATCTAAAAATAGAAGATATACAAGACAAAATGAAAGAAAAAGACTATAGCAAATTATATTCTGAATATGGAAAAACACCAATACAACCAGAAAATAAGAAATACCCAAGTATATTAGCACAAGAAAAAAATCAAAAAGTAAATGAATATGAAGGAACACTAGATTTAAGCAAACAAGATAATTATATAAATCAAACAGATGTATTGGAAGCAAATTCACTAGAGTTAAAAATAACTTTATGGGGAAAGATAGGAGAAACTGGCCCTAAAGTTTTGACTGCGGATGACTTTGAAGGAGATGATGGAAAAATATATAGTGATATGTTTTGCAAGGATTATACATATTGGATGTCTTCTCGTTGCATCTATGCCGACTCCGATCGTGCTGGCTTCATTGTTCGCTGTGTGTCTTCAGGCGGTGTCTTTGCCAACATCTTGTACTATTCTAGCGGCCGCGAGGACTCTGGCGGCTTTGCTTTCCGCCCAGTTATAACTCTAAACTCTAATGTCCAAGTAACATCAGGAAATGGAACTGAAAGTACTCCATTTGAAATAAAATAAAAATATGGAATTTTGATAATAAGAAGAAAAACAATACACCAAGAAGGCCTTTGGACTTCTCGGGAAAAACGCGAATAAAAACCGAATAAAAATTATAAAAGGTAGTCAGTTTCATTGACTACCTTAAAAATTTATAATAAAATAACACCAGGGACAACACAACAAACAAACACAAGAAAAAAGTCCAAAACCAAAAGAAAGAAGAAAAAATATGGAAGAAATAAAAGAAAAAGTAAACTACTGCCTAAACTGCAAAATAAAACCATGCTCAGTAAAAGGATGTCCACTAGAAAACAACATACCAGACTTCATAAAAGCAGTAAAAGAAGAAGAATACAAAAAAGCATACGAAATACTATCAAAAACAACAGTCTTACCAGGAATATGTGGAAAAATATGCCCACACATGAAACAATGTCAAGGAAGTTGTGTACGAGGAATAAAAGGAGAACCAGTAAATATAGGCGACATAGAAAACTTCATATTCGAAAAAGCAGAAGAAGAAAACTATAGTCTAAAAGAAGCAATGCAAGAAGCAGAAGGCACAGATACAAGTAAAAAAGAAGAAACATCACAAAATATCAAAAAAATATCAAACAAAAAAGTAGCCATAATAGGAGGAGGACCTGCAGGTCTAACATGTGCAGCATTTTTAGCAAAAGATGGAGTAAATGTAACAATATATGAAAAATACAACTATTTAGGCGGACTACTGGTTCACGGAATACCAGAATTCAGATTACCAAAAACAAGAGTACAAGAAACAGTGAAAAGAATTTTAGATTTAGGAATAAATGTAGAGTTCAACAAAGAACTAGGAAAAAATTTAAATCTAGAAGAATTAGAAAAAGAATATGATGCAATATTCATAAGTATAGGTGCAAATAAATCCGTAAAAATGGGAGTAAAAGGCGAAGAACTAAAAGGAGTATATGGAGGCAACGAACTTTTAGAATACAATATGCATCCAGACTATGCAAATAAAACAGTATCTGTAATAGGTGGTGGAAATGTTGCAATGGACTGTGCACGAACAATAAAAAAATTAGGAGCAAAAGAGGTAAATGTAATTTATAGAAGGGCAGAAGAACAAATGCCTGCAGAGAAAAAAGAAATTGCAGAAGCTAAAGAAGAAGGAATAAAATTTCTATTCCAAAACAATATTGTAGAAATAAAAGGAAACAACAAAGTAGAAAAAATAGAACTTATAAAAACAGAGTTAGTTCAAAAAGAAGGGGAAACAAGACTGGTTCCTGTTAACATAGAAGGAAGCAATTATGAGATAAAGACAGATTATGTAGTAATGGCATTAGGAAGTAATGTTTCAGACGAAGTTTTAGATTTAGGACTAACACTAAACAAATGGGGAAATATAATAATTGATGAAAAATATAAGACCTCAAATTCTAAAATATTTGCAGGTGGAGACTTAGCAGGATGTAAAGGAACAGTTGCATGGGCTGCACGTTCTGGAAGAGATGCATCAGAATCAATAAAAGAATTTTTAGAAAAATAGCGACAATAAATTGCCGCTATTTAAACATTGTAAATTATAAAAATTTTGATACATAAGTCTACTAAAAGATCATTTTTTTACAATATCAACACTATTTTCAAAATCACTATGTACAAATAAAGATTTTATAAAATTAAAAAAAATCTAAAAGTTTAGAAGATTTTTTCTTAGTCAAATACATAGAATCATCAACAACATTCTCAACAGAAGTATTTTCTAAGTAATTATATTTTTCTTCTAAAGCCATCATTTTATTTACATAGTAATCATTAAAAAATGTATCTCCTGCAGTAGAGCCTAAATAATCTTTAAAATTATAAAGTTTTTGCCTATATTTTTCAACACCTTCTAAATCAGTAATACTATCAAAAACATTATCAAAATAACTAGAAGTAATAAGTTTTTGAGTCTTAATAAATGTAGAAGTAATATGGCTCTTTAAATTTTCTATTTTTTTATTCATAACATCAATTTTTTTGCTATTATCATCCATAGTTGCAATTTTATTATTAATTTTTATAATTTCCTCTTCAGACATCAAAATTTTATCTATATTATCCTCAATATTCATAAATGTTTTGGCATTTGTAAGTTCAATAAATTTATTTTTAAAAGTATCATTACTGTTAATAGTACTTTCAAATAAAACGTCTTCACCAATGAGATAGGCAAGTTGTGAAACTAGACAACACTCTAATGGATAATAAGAAGGACTCGTCGTCTCAAAAGTTATATTAAAATATTTTACATATTCTTTAGGAATTGTTAATACTTTAGAAGCCATAAGTTGAACTGCGGCCTCATTTAAGCCAAGCCCATAAATTCTAAACTCTGTATAATCACATAATCCCATACGTAATAAGTAATTTCTTTTATCCTTAATTTCCTGTATATAATGTATACACTCATTAATTGCAAATTCTTCTAAATCTTCATCTGCAATATGGTCATTAAAATAAATTGAAGTATTTTTATAAAAATAATTTGCCTCTGCCATCCCTTCAGGCATTTTTGCAATATACATATCCAATCTAGATAATTTTATGAATAAATCATTTTGATTAAGATTAAAATCAGGGAATGTTTCACATAAACTATTAGATACAGTTCTTGCTATTGAGTTGACTCTTAGAGTATCAAGCTTTTTTATAACTTCAATTCCATCTTTTTTTTAAATCTGATTCTACACTCATATATTTCTTGCATAATCAATTATATACACATAATTGATTAATCCCTTTCTACTTAAAAATTCACTAAATACATTATACAACAAAATACTTGTGGAAATATTACGAGAATATTAAAAAAGTATTAAGTTTTTGTTACAAAAAAATATTTTTTGATTTTTTTGTAATATAAAGTGACAGTAATACCAATATTTTGAGACCATTTTGTCGTTTTTTGTCGAAAAATTTTTGTTGACAGTTTTTTATATATGGTGTTATAATATTTTTACTAACAAAAACAAAGAAGTGTAATTTTACGTTACATAAAGATTTTTGTTAACATTTTTATGAAGGGAGGTAAGTATCATGGAAAATAGTGAAATAAAGGAACTTTTATTAGATTTAAAGAAAGGCCAAGAAGAACTATTTAAAGGACAAAAAGAATTATTCGAAGGACAAGAAGAAACAAGAGTATCAATAAGAGACTTACAAAGAGGCCAAGAAGAACTATTTAAAGGCCAAGACAAACTATTCAAAGGACAAAAAGAATTATTTGAAGGTCAAGAAGAAACAAGAGTATCAATAAGAGACTTACAAAGAGGCCAAGACAAACTATTCAAAGGACAAAAAGAATTATTTGAAGGTCAAGAAGAAACAAGAGTATCAATAAGAGACTTACAAAGAGGTCAAGACAAATTATTCAAAGAAATGGACAAATTAAGTTTATCAGTTGCAAGAATAGAAGCAGACCATGGAGAAAAAACTTGGCATTTTATTAGATGTAGTCACAAGTCATATAAACAAATTTGATTCAGAAAATGAAAGAATTGAAAAATGCGAAAAAAGATTAGACAAACATGACCACCAATTCTTTGCTTTAAATTCAAAAGTTCACGCGTATTAAAAAAGTACCCTATTGAACTTCAAGAATTCAATAGGGTAAAATATTATTTTAATCATATTTAAATATTATTTAACAACAACATTATAAATTCTATTTTTAACATAAATTTCCTTAACAATTGTCTTACCATCCAATTTAGAATCAATAGCATTATGAACTTTTTCTTTAACAGAAGACTCATCTTCATCAACAGAAATAGTAATAGTTGCTTTTAATTTACCATTAAACTGAATAGGTAAAGTAATTTCATCATCAATAGTTTTTTCTTCATCATATTCTGGCCAAGAGTATGTAGAAATATCAGCATCAAAACCAGCAATTTTATTAAGTTCTTCAGTAATATGTGGTGCGAATGGATTTAATAAAGTTAAAAATGTTTTAAATTCTGCTTTATTAACTTTACCAATTTTGTAGAACTCATTAACCATTGTCATAAATGTAGATACAGAAGTATTAAACTTCATATCCTCAATATCCTGTGAGACCTTCTTAATGGCTTTATGCATCATTTTCTCAGTTTCCTTAGAATAATTATCACCATCAACTAACATATTTTGCATGTTCCAAACTCTATCTAGGAATTTACCACATCCACGGATACTTTCCATAGACCATGCAGCAACTTGGTCAAATGGTCCCATAAACATTTCATAGATTCTAAAAGTATCTGCACCAAATTCATTTACAATATCATCTGGATTGATAACATTTCCTTTAGATTTAGACATTTTTTCACCATTAGTTCCTAAAATCATACCATGAGAAGTACGTTTTTGATAAGGTTCTTTAGTTGGAACAACACCAATATCATATAAAAATTTATGCCAAAATCTTGAATATAATAAATGTAGTGTAGTATGTTCCATACCACCATTATACCAATCAACTGGTGACCAATATTCTAAAGCTTCTTTTGATGCAAGTTCTTTATCATTATGTGGGTCCATATATCTTAAATAATACCAAGAAGAACCAGCCCATTGAGGCATTGTATCTGTTTCTCTTTTTGCAGGTTTACCGCAATGAGGACAAGTTGTATTTATCCAGTCTGTTTGTTTTGCTAAAGGAGACTCACCATTTTCACCAGGTGTAAATTCTTCAACTTCTGGTAATTTTAAAGGTAGGTCTTTTTCATCAACTGGAACCCAACCGCAATCTTCACAATAGACCATTGGAATTGGTTCACCCCAATATCTTTGACGAGAAAATACCCAGTCACGTAATTTATAATTAACTTTTTTTGTACCAATATGATTATTTTCCAAATATTTTATAACAGTCTTTTTAGCCTCTGCAACTTCCAAACCGTTTAAGAAATCAGAATTGATAAGTTTACCTGTTGCAACATCTGTAAATGCTTCTTTTGATAAATCGACATTGTCACCATCAACAACTTGAACAATTGGTAAATTGAATTTTTTAGCAAATTCATAATCACGAGTATCATGTGCAGGAACAGCCATTATTGCACCAGTTCCATATGTAATTAAAACATAATCAGAAATCCAAATTGGAATTTCCTTATTTGTTAATGGATTTATAGCTGTAATTCCTTTAATTTCAACACCAGTTTTTTCTTTATTTAATTCTGAACGCTCAAATGCAGATTTTAAACTTGCTTGTTTTTGATATTCTTTAACCTCGTCTAAGTTTTTAATTTTATCTTCTAACTCTTTTAAAATAGGATGTTCTGGTGATATAACCATATAAGTTGCACCAAATAAAGTATCAGGTCTTGTTGTGTAAACAGTTAAATTTTTATCCATATTAGCAATTTTGAAATTTACTTCTGCACCTTCTGATCTACCAATCCAATTTTTTTGTTGAACTTTAATCTTCTCTAAGAAATCAATATCATCTAAATCATCTATTAATTTTTGAGCATAATCAGTAATTTTAAGCATCCATTCAGATTTTTCTTTTTGAACAACTGGGCTTCCACATCTTTCACAAACACCATTGACAACTTCTTCATTTGCTAAACCAACTTTACATCCTGTGCAAAAGTTGATAGGCATTGTTGTTTTATATGCTAGACCATGTTTATATAATTGAATGAAAATCCATTGTGTCCATTTATAATATTCAGGGTCTGTTGTGTCTATTTTTCTAGACCAGTCAAAAGAAAATCCTAATGATTTTAATTGTTCTGTAAAGTGAGCTATGTTTTGCGCTGTTGTTATTTTAGGATGTACATTTGTTTTTATTGCATAATTTTCAGCAGGTAAACCAAATGCATCAAATCCTATTGGAAATAAGACATTATATCCTTGTAATCTTCTTTTTCTTGCGATTATGTCTAAAGCGGTATAACTACGTGGATGTCCAACGTGTAGACCTTGTCCAGATGGATATGGGAATTCTATTAATCCATACCACTTTTTCATTGTATAATCATCTTTGGCATTAAATGTTCCTTCATTGTCCCATTTTTCTTGCCATTTTTTTTCTATTTCTTTAAAATTGTAAGCCATATTTTTGCTCCTTTCGTATTATCCTTGATAAACGCTATTATATACCAAAAATACAGATGTTTCAATACTTTTTAAAAAAACTGTTACTTGTAACTTGAAAAAAATAATTATTATGTTATAATTCATTAGGAAAGGAAGTAAGCAAATGAAAATTAATATAACAAAAGCAAAAGAAGCATTTAAAGAATATGTAAAAAATTATGACCCAGAAGAAGGAAGGGTAAAAGTAAAAATAAGCCACATAGAAAGAGTAGCGAATCTAGCCAGAAAAATGGCAGAAGAACTAAATTTAAGTGAAGAGGACATACAATTAGCAGAATTAATAGGACTATTACATGATATAGGAAGATTTGAGCAAATACGCTTATATCACACATTTGTAGACAGAAAAAGTGTAAATCATGGAGAACTTGGAGCAAAAATTTTATTTGAAGACGGACTAATAAGAAACTTTATAGAAACAGATGAATTTGACGAAATTATCAAAATAGCAATTATAAATCATAATAGAGGAAGAATAGAAGAGGGGCTAACAGAAAGACAATTATTACATGCCAAATTAGTAAGAGATGCAGATAAAACTGACATATTTTATATATTATTAACAGGTGACGAAAAAATAGCATGGGAAACAGATAATATGAATAACGAAACTGTAACAGACGAAATATTTAGAGAATTTATGGAAGACAAGCATATAGACTATAAAAACATAAAAACAGGAGGAGATTCACTTGTATCACATTTTGCATATATATATGATTTATATTTTAAACCTGCTTTTTAAAATTTTTAAAGAAAGAAATTATGTAGAAAAATTATACAATAGATTTGACTTTACAAACAAAGATACTGCCGAAAAGTTCAAAATAATAGAAGAAAAAGTAAAACAGTATATAGAAGAAAAAGGATGATAAAATGAGCAAAAAATTATTAATAACAGAAAAGCCATCAGTAGCAATGGAATTTGCAAAAGCATTAAAAATAACGGCTCCAAGAAAAAATGGATATATAGAATCAAACGAATGGATAATAACCTGGTGTGTAGGACATCTAGTAACAATGAGTTATCCAGAAAAATATGACGAAAAACTAAAATTTTGGAGATTAGACACACTTCCATTTATACCAAAAGAATGGAAATATGAAGTAATATCAAATGTACAAAATCAATTTAATATTGTACAGGGATTAATAAAGAGAAGATGTAGAAGAAATCTATAATGCAGGGGACTCTGGGCGAGAAGGAGAATATATCCAAAGGCTTGTTTTAATGATGGCACATCCAAATCCAAAAGCGAAAGTTAAAAGAGTGTGGATAGACTCACAAACAGAAGAGGAAATTTTAAGGGGAATAAGAGAAGCAAAAGATTCTTCTGAATATGATAGCCTTTCAGATAGTGCATATTTAAGAGCAAAAGAAGACTATTTAATAGGAATTAATTTTTCAAGATTATTGTCAATTACACAAGGGAGAACATTGGCAAATAAAATAAATGAAGAAAAAGCATCAATTTCTGTTGGACGTGTTATGACTTGTGTTTTAGGAATGATAGTTTCAAGAGAAAGAGAAATTAGAAATTTTGTTAAGACAAAATATTATAAAATAGTTGGAGAATTTGGTGATGAAAAATCCGCATTTAAAGCAGAATGGAAAGTAAACGAAAAATCAAAATTATTCGAATCACCATTATTATATAATGAATCAGGTTTCAAAAATGAACAAAAAGCAAAGGATTTTATAGTTTCATTGCAAGGTAAAAAAGCAATAATTACAGAATTGAAAAAATCAAAACAAAAAGAAAATGCTCCATTATTATTCAACTTGGCAGAAATTCAAAATGAGTGTACAAAAAGATTTAAAATAAAGCCAGAAGAGACATTGGATGTTATTCAAAATTTATATGAAAAGAAATTAGTTACATACCCAAGAACTGATGCAAGAGTGTTATCAACAGCTGTTGCAAAGGAAATTTCTAAAAATTTAAATGGAATTGCTAAAGGATTTAAAGATGAAGAAATACAAGGCTTTGTAAAGAAAATGGTTGAAGAAAAATATCCAACAAATAATTTGGCAAAAACAAAATATGTAAATGATAGCAAAATAACAGACCATTATGCAATAATTCCAACAGGTCAAGGATATGAAAATTATGAAAAACTGCCAGAATTACAAAAGCAAATATATAAACTTATAGTAAAAAGATTTTTAGCAATTTTTTATCCACCAGCAGAATATAATAAAGTGCAAGTAACAGTTGATGTAGAAGGCGAAACATTTTATGCAAGCGGAAAAGTTTGTGTTAATAAAGGGTATTTAGAAATTGCAAAATCAACAGGAAAAAATACAACCGAAAAATCCACAGAAGATGCACAAAATGTGGAAAATGTAGGAAATGTAGAAAAGTTAGAAAAAAAGCAGATGATACAAACTTAGAAATTTTGAAAAAATTAAAAAAAGGGCAAGAAGTTTTAGTAAAAAATTATGAAATAAAAGAAGCAGAAACATCACCACCTTCAAGATATAATTCAGGTTCAATAATCCTTGCCATGGAAAATGCAGGAAAACTAATTGAAGACGAAGAACTCCGTGAACAAATAAAAGGTGCCGGAATTGGTACAAGTGCTACTCGTGGTGGAATTATTGAAAAATTGGAAAGAATTAAATATATAGAAATAAATAAAAAAAGACTCAAATTATTACTCCTACAAATAAAGGTGAAATTATTTATGATATTGTTAATTTTTCTATGCCAGATATGCTTAATCCAAAACTTACTGCTAGTTGGGAGAAAGGGTTAGATATGGTGGCAAAAAAGGAGATTGAACCACAGGTGTTTATGACTAAACTTGAAAATTATATTAATTCTAAGTTTAATAAATTGGTTGTTAAAATGTAAAAAATCGGGATTAGGGGACGGGTCTTCAATCCCTATTTTTTCAAGGGATTAGGGGACGGGTCTTTAATCCCGATTTTTTCAGAGCTAATGACACGCACTCCTAATCTAAAATTTTTACAAAAAGAAAGAGGGAGAGAAAAGCATATGCTAATCTCTCCCATTGAAATTCCATGTTATTTCGAGTATTGACAATGGACTTTTCCGTCACTGCCGAGAACGCATTTGTCTGAGATGATTCCATACTTTTTTCGGACATTTTTCTGAGTTTTGAAATTGTCCTTAGGATCCCAGCATTGCCCTTGGCAGGCTTCACAGATTTGATCTGTCGTTTGTAATAAAGTTGAACTTATCATATTGTCCTCTTTCTGCCATCATATAATTGTTGTTGAGGGACTTTTTGCTATGTTAATAAGTAACTATAATTATATTATACCGTAATTTACATAAAAAGTCAATACTGCAATTTACAGCAATTTACAGTAATTTACAGCACACAAACAATAATTTTATTGATTGTAAATTGTAACCGCACATAAAAGAAGCAAACAAAAATTTTGAAAAAACACTTCCAAAATTCAAAAAACATGATATAATAAAAAAAACCAAAAAAGAGAGCAAATAAGCAAATAAGGTTGAAAAAGAAAATAAATCTTTTTCAACCATTAAAAGCATTTTGGAGGAAATAAAAAATGAACACCATAATAGGAGAATTAGGAAAATCACAAAGATTTATAGATTTAAGTAACCAAATAGAAAAAGAAACAAGTCCGATATCAATATCGGGCTTAACTAGCGTTGGAATGACAGAACTAGTATCTGCAATAAACGGATACAACAAAAAACCAATATTGCTATTAACATACAACGAAATACAAGCAAAAAAAATAGTACAAAACCTGCAAACATTTGAAGGAGAAAAAAGGTAGTATTTTTTCCTAAAAAAGAAGTCGTAACATATGACTATGTGGCAGAAAGCAAAGACCTACCATATGAAAGAATAGAAACACTAAACAAAATAAAAGAAAAGAAAAATCTAATAGTAGTAACAACAGTAGAAGCACTAATGCAAAAACTACCATCAAAAAAAGCATTATACAAGAACACATTAGAATTCAAAGTAGGAGACATCCATAACTTAGAAGACATCAAAAAAAATCTAGTAAATATGGGGTATTCAAGATGTGATTTAATAGAAGGAAGAGGACAATTCAGCGTTAGAGGTGGAATTGTTGACATTTCTGCAGATGACAAAACTGGTATAAGAATTGAACTATGGGGAGACGAAGTTGACTCAATTAGAAACTTTAGCATAAGCAGTCAAAGGTCAATATCAACATTGGAAAGAGCCAAAATATATCCAGCAAATGAGTATATTTTAGACGATAAAATAGAAAATATTTGTAAAAGAATCAGACAAAAACTAACAGAAGGAAAACAAGACGGAATAATAGAAGAAGACTTAGAACAAATAAAAGCAGGAAATTATATAAGCAAAATAGATAAATATTTTGACGAATTTTACAAAGAACAAGAAACATTAATCGATTACATGAGCAAAGAATGCTTGATTATAGTAGACGAAGTAAACAAAGTTGAACAAAGAAAAATGAATATCTTACAAGATATTGAAAACTTAAGTAAAAACTTAATAGAAAAAGAAAAAATAGTACCAGAAGCATTAACAAGCACAATGAGTGTTGATTTTGAAAGCCTAGAAAACAAATATCACACAATATATTTAGAAAAACAAGATGCAGTAACAAAAAAACAAGCACAAAGATATCATTTTGAATATAGAGAAATCAACTATTACAAGAGTGAAATTGAAAACTTATTTGAAGAGTTAAATAATTGGAACAAAAGAAAAAAAGCATATATGTAATGGTTGAAAATAAAAGAAAAAGCAAAGAAACTAAAAGAACTTCTAGAAAAAGAAGACATACTATGCAAAATAGAAGAAAAATTAGACAAAACAATTATAGTAAAATCAACAGAAAATATTGTAACAATATCAATTGGAAAAATAACAGAAGGATTTGAAAACTACGAAATAAATCAAGTTGTAATTTCGGCAGATGATTTAATTGATGGTGGAAAAAAGAAGAAAACATTTGCAAATCAAGCATTTAAAGAAGGAGAAAAAGTAGTATTTGCAGACTTGAAAGTTGGTGACTATGTTGTACACAAAAATTATGGTATAGGACTTTTTGTTGGTGTAAATACTATAACTGCAGACAAAACAACAAAAGACTATATCAAATTAAAATATAAGGATGATGCAATCTTATATGTACCAACAAGTCAATTAGATGCAATTAGAAAATACACAGGTGGAGATGCATTAAATTTACCATTAAATAGCCTTAGCAGTAAGGATTGGAAAAACACAAAAGAAAAAGTAAAGAAAAATTTAAGAGCGGTTGCAAGAGAATTAATAGAATTATATGCAAAAAGAGAAAAGGCAAAAGGATATGCATTCAGTCCAGATACACCATGGCAACAACAGTTTGAGGACAAATTCCCATATCAAGAAACAGATGACCAATTAAGATGTATAGAAGAAGTAAAAAAAGATATGGAAAATCAAAGACCAATGGATAGACTTTTATGTGGTGATGTTGGATATGGAAAAACAGAAGTTGCTATAAGGGCAGCGTTTAAAGCTGTTATGGACCATAAACAAGTAGCATACCTGGTACCAACAACAGTTTTAGCACAACAACAATATGAAGAATTCAAAGAAAGAATGAAAGACTTCCCAATAAAAGTGGAAATATTAAACAGATTCAAAAGTGCAAAATATCAAAATGAAGTTATCAGAAAATTAAAATTAGGTGAGGTAGACATCGTAGTTGGAACACACAGATTATTAAGTAAAGACGTTGAATTCAAAGACATTGGATTATTAATAATAGACGAAGAGCACAGATTTGGTGTAAAAGCAAAAGAAAAAATAAAACAGTACAAATCAAATATAGATGTTTTAACAATGACTGCAACACCAATACCAAGAACAATGCACATGTCAATAGTTGGAATAAGAGATATGTCAGTAATTTACGAACCACCTCACAACAGAAAGCCAGTTCAAACTTATGTATTGGAATATGACCAAGAGGTTATAAAAGAAGCAATAACAAAAGAACTTGAGAGAGATGGTAAAGTGTTTTATATTTATAACAGGGTAGACACAATACAAAAAAAGCAGACGAAATATCAAGCCTTGTACCAGAAGCAGTTGTAAGTTATGCACACGGACAAATGACAGGAAATCAAATAGAAGACATAATGCAAGACTTTATTGAAAAAAAATCATATGTCTTAGTATGTACAACAATATTAGAATCAGGAATTGATATAGCAAATGCAAACACAATTATAGTAGAAAATGCAGACAGAATGGGGCTTGCAGCATTATATCAAATACGTGGTAGAGTTGGAAGGTCAGACAGGCAAGCATATGCTTATATAACATACAGAAAAGACAAAATGCTTTCAGAAGAAGCGGACAAGAGATTAAAAGCAATAAAAGAATTCACAGAATTTGGTTCAGGATTCAAAATAGCAATGAGAGACCTAGAAATCAGAGGAGCAGGAAGTATGATTGGAGAAATACAATCAGGTCACTTAGAACAAGTAGGATATGACACATATTGCACATTACTAGACGAAGTAGTAAAAGAAATGCAAGGTGTAGAAGTAGAACCAGAAATAGACATACAAATAGACTTAAATGTAACAAGTTATATACCAGATGAATACATACCAGACTCAGCACAAAATAGAAGTATATCAAAACATAGCATTATGCAAAAAAAAGAAGAAGATATACAAAATGTTGTAGACGAAATCATAGACAGATTTGGAAATATGCCATCTGAATTAGAAAACTTACTAGATATTGCAAGAATCAAATTCTTAGCAAAACCATTTGCAATAAGCAAAATTGCAAGTAAAAGAACTGCTGTTGTATTTACTTTTGAACAAAGTAAATATGAAATTGATTTACAGAAATTGATTAAAGCATATGGTAATAGAATCAAATTTTCACCAGGTGTTAAGACAATGATTACATTAGATATTGGCTCAACAAATGAAAGACAAATCTTAAATGATGTTACTGAATTTTTGAAACAGTTAAGTAAATAAAAATTAGGGATAGGGGGACGGGTCTCTAATCCCTAAAAATTATTTTAAATTATATATAGTTATAATGTAATGATAAAAATAGGGATTAGAGACCCGTCCCCCCCTATCCCTAATTTTAGTGAAGCGAAAAGGAGAAGATATGCAAGTAATTACAAGTAAAGATAATGAATTTGTAAAACATGTAAAAAAAAATTAAAAGAAAAGAAATACAGAGACCAAAGCCAAGAATTCATTATTGAAGGAATAAAATTAGTAAAAGAAGCAATTGAAGAAAAAGCAAATATCAAGCAAATCATAATTTGTGATAATTGCGAAGATACAGGAATAATTACAAAAGATTTGATGTATGAAATTGCAAAATATAATTGTATATATGTAACTGAACACATATTAAAAACAATGTCAGATGTAAATGCACCACAAGGAATAATGGCGATAATAGGAAGAAACAACAAAAGAAAAAGACATTGATTACAACCAAGATATAATAGTTGCATTAGATGATATTCAAGACCCAGGAAATTTAGGAACAATACTTAGAACTGTTGATAGTATAGGTTTAAACCAAATATTGGTATCAAAAGGAACAGCGGACTGTTATAACCCAAAAGTTGTACGTTCAACAATGGGAGCCATTTTTAGAATTAAGATTATAGAATGTGAAGATTTAGAACAAACACTAAAAGAAACAAAAAAAATAATTTTAAACTGGTTGTAAGTTCGCTTCAAACAAACAATAGTCTATATGATATCAATTTTGATAAAAAGGTGATTATTATAGGAAACGAAGCGAATGGTGTTGAACCGCAAATTCAAGAAATGGCGGATGAAAAAATAAAAATACCAATGCTTGGAAAGACAGAAAGTTTGAATGCTTCTGTTGCAACAGGAATTATTTTATATGAATATGTTAGACAAAAAATTACAAAATAAGACTTTTAATGATAAAAATAAATAATATGTCAAAAATACCAACAAAATTTGACAATAAATGACATAAAACAACATAAAAAAAGAATAAATATTATAATTTGGGTAACAATTGAAAAAATAATTGCAATTGTTACCCGTTTATGTTAATATAAGAACAGGAAGTTTTTTTCGAAAAAATTAATTCAAAATGTTATTTTCTACAAATGAAGTATTAAATTTAAAATTAAATCTAGTAATAAATTTTATAGGTCAATAAAATTCAAATAAAATCAATTGAAATTGTATACATAGGAAGGAGGTCTTATGAGATATTTCTCATATAATGACTATATGGATTACAAAGGTAACATTGATATGAATAATTACGGAAGAGTTGAAGAAGAAAAAAAGCAGAGTATATACTTGAAGATGGAGAAATAAATAGTCAATTTGAAATTATAGAAATATTAAAAAATATAGAAGATTTACAAGATTTTTTAAATGAATTTGTATGGGCAGATGAACCAATTAAACAAAACGACATAACATATTATAATGCAAATCAAACGACACAAGAAAACCAAATAATGTATTATGATGAAAATGAAAATTTTGAAAAAAGCAATTATGAAAATATGATAACCTGTAAAATAAAAAGTAAAGAGATTTTTGTCATAATCAAAGAACTTCATGAAATTGATTTAAATATTATATATAAAATGCTTGAGTATTCATTAAAAATAATAAAAGGATGCGAACAAAATATGCTCCAAAATGTAAGAAATCCAATCGTAATACCAATAGTTATATACACAGGAAACAAAAAATGGAACACAAATAACTACCAATTAAAGCAAAAGATAAATTATATTGAATTTAAAAGTAATTCCATAAATTTTGCGTATAATTTAATAAAAATAAATGAATTAGGAAATTCAGAATTAAAAAAAATGAAGTCAAAAGTAGCAAAAAAAATGCTAAAAATCAAAAAATAAATATTTACAAATAAATTACAAAAAATATTGACATATTTCCTTATAGGTGATATATTTACAAATGAAGGAGGTTGACTTTATGGCACCAGATTATACTGTAATAGGAAGAAGAATAAGAGAAGCAAGAGTAGAACAAAATTTAAGGCAGGAAGAACTTGCTGATAAAATGAACATTTCTGTAGCATATATGAGTAGGGTGGAAACAGGCAAAGGCCATTTAAATTTAAACAGATTAACACAAATTGCAGAAATATTAAAAGTATCACCCCGGTTATCTATTAACAGGAAGTAATGTTAGATCCAAAAATTATCTAAGAAAAGATTTTAATACAGTTTTAGAAAGATGTAGTCCAGAACAACAAAGATTAATATATGAAATTGCAGAGTTAGTTAGTAAAACAAAATTTGAAGCAATACAATATGATGAAGAGTCATATTAAATAAAATAAATTTTCTATGCAATATAATTTTATATATAAATATACATCTTTTTTCTAATATAAAAAAAAGATTCTAGTTATAAAATGTAACTAGAATCTTTTTTTCATATACTGCACAGAGAATTTTCAGATTTGTTCGGAAAAGGAAGAAAAAGCAATATACATATGTATACAAAAAAGAATTAAAAGCAAATAAAAAGTAACCTCTATTTTAAATTTTACATAAAATATATTAGGATAAATAAAAGGAGGCAATTTATGAAAAACATACTAGAAGTCAAAAATATAGGAAAAAAATATCAAAACAAAGAAGACGAAATACAAGCACTAAAAAATGTAAATTTTAGAATAAAAGAAGGAGAATTTGTAAGCATAATAGGACCAAGCGGATGTGGAAAATCAACACTACTCTCAATAATAGCAGGTCTAGAAGAAAAAAAACAGAAGGAGAAATCTACATAGAAGGAGAAAAAAGTAAGCGGAATATCTCCAAAAATAGGATATATGCTACAAAGAGATTGTCTATTAGAATGGAGAAATATATTAAGCAACACATTATTTGGGCTAGAAGTTAAAGGAATAAAGACTAAAGAAAATATTGAATATGTAAAAGAACTACTAAAAAAATATAACTTATACGATTTCAAAAATAAGTATCCATCAGAATTATCAGGTGGAATGAGGCAAAGAGTTGCATTAATTAGGACACTGGCAGTAAAACCAAAAATATTACTTTTAGACGAGGCGTTTTCTGCATTGGATTATCAAACAAGAATAATGGTAACAGAAGATATTTATTCAATATTAAGAAAAGAAAAAATTACGGCACTAATCGTAACACATGATATATCAGAAGCGATAAGTATGTCAGACAGAGTACTTGTATTAAGTAAAAGACCAGGTACAATAAAAGATATCCACAAAATTGATTTTGAAATGGAAAATAGAACACCAATAAATTGCAGACAAAGTCCTAAATTTAGCAGATATTTTGACTGCTTATGGAAGGAGCTTGGTGTAGATGAAAAAAATAAAATATCACAAGAAAGAAAAAAATATTTAAAAAAAGTAAAAAGAAAAAAATTATTAGTAATAGCCACTCAATTAATAATTTTAATAGGATTTTTAGTGATTTGGGAGGCCTTAGCAAACGCAAAAATAATAGACAGTTTTATAACAAGCCAGCCGAGCAGAATATGGAGTACATTTACGCATTTGACATCAAACGATTTACTAAAACATGTAAAAGTAACAGTATATGAAACAATTGTAGGATTTGGACTTGGAACATTGATGGGAGTTGCAATTGCTATAATTTTATGGTGGTCTAAATTTTTGGCAAAAGTATCAGAACCATTTTTAGTAGTATTGAACAGTTTGCCAAAAGTTGCACTTGGTCCAATAATCATAATTTGGGTCCGGATCAGGCATGCCAGCAATCATAACGATGGCAATTTTAATTTCCTTAATAGTTACTGTGCTAGAAATGCTAAATGGATATCTAAAAACAGACAAAGAAATAATCAAAATGGCAAAAACTTTTAGTAGTACAAAACTTCAATTACTTACAAAGATAGTTATACCAGCAAATATAGGAACATTTATAAATTCTTTAAAAGTAAATATAGGGCTTTCATTAGTTGGTGTAATATCTGGTGAGTTCTTAGTTTCAAAGGCGGGTTTGGGATATTTAATTGTGTATGGTGGTCAGGTGTTTAAACTTGATTTGGTTATGACAAGTGTTATTATTCTAGGAATTGTAGCAGGTGTTATGTATGGAGGAGTTTTATTGCTTGAAAAATTTATCCGAAAATAATATTCTAGGAGGACTATTGTGAAAAGAAAAAAATAATGTTAATTGTTGATATTTTTAATAATTGCAATAATTGCAGGAATAGCAATATATCAAAAAAAAAATAATAACAAAACAGACAGTAATTCAACAGTAATAAAAATGAATGAAGTAACGCGTTCAGTATTTTACGCACCACAATATGTAGCAATAAACAACGGATATTTTAAAGACTACAACATAGAAATAGACTTAACAACAGGGCAAGGAGCAGATGCAGTAATGACATCAGTACTATCAGGTGAATCTCAAATTGGATTTGCAGGACCAGAAGCATCAATATATGTATATAATGAGGGAAAGGAAGATTACACACAAGTATTTGCACAACTAACAAAAAGAGATGGATCATTTTTAGTATCAAAAGAAAAAATTGATAACTTTGATTGGAATATGTTAAAAGGAAAAACAGTAATACCAGGCAGAAAAGGTGGAGTTCCTTATATGACATTAGAGTATGTAATCAAACAAAAAGGACTAACACCTGGAAAAGATTTAACACTAGATGATAGTATAAAATTCGATTTGATGGCAAGTGCTTTTACATCAGGAAGTGCTGACTATGTAACACTTTTTGAACCAACTGCATCTAACATATAAGAAAAATTAGGCAAAGGTCATATTGTAGCATCAGTTGGAGAAGAAGCGGGAGAAATACCATATACAGCATACTTTGCTAAAAGAAGAGTTATATTGAAAATAATCAAACTACAATTCAAAACTTTACAAATGCAATTTACAAAGGACAAAAATGGGTTAAAGAGCATACTGCAAAAGAAATAGCGGAATCAATCAAAAATTTCTTCCCAGACACGGATATTAAACTTTTAACAACCGCAATTCAAAGTTATAAAGATATTGATGCTTGGAATGAGATACCAGTTTTAAAACAAGAGAGTTTTGATAAGTTGCAAGAAGTTATGGTTTAGCAGGAGAACTTAAGGTTAAGGCTCCTTATGATAAAATTGTTAATAATAAATATGCACAAGAAGCAATTAAATAAAAAATGTCCTTTTTAAAGACGATGTCCCAAACAGAATCGTCATCAAAAGGACATTTTTTTTTGTCTAAAATATTGTAATCACCAACAAAATATGATATAGTGAACAAAGAAAAAATTTGGAAACAAATTTAAAATTATACAATATATAAAAAAAGTAAGGAGTGATACGAATGATAGCATTAGGAGCAGACCACGGAGGATACAAATTAAAAGAAGAAATAAAAAGATATTTAGGTGAAAGCGGAATAGAATACAAAGACTATGGAACAGACTCAGAAGAAAGAACAGACTATCCAATATATGCAAAAAAAGTAGCAGAAGCAATACAAAATAAAGAATGTAACTGCGGAATATTAGTATGCAGATCAGGATATGGAATGACAGTAGTAGCAAACAAATTTAAAGGAATAAGAGCAGCTTCAATACATGACCAAGAATCTGCAAAATTTGCAAAAGCAGATGATGACATAAATGTAATAACACTTGGAGGAGACTACCTAACAACAAATGAAGCAATATGCATAATAAGAAATTGGTTAGGAACAGAATTTAAAGGCGGCAGATATGAAGAAAGACTAAAAATGGTAGAAGAAATAGAAAACAATAATATGAAATAATTGGAGGAATACATATGTGGGGAAATATAGCAATAGCATTTATACTTGCATTTGTAGTAACATTTGTAACTACACCATATACAATGAAAATTGCAAAAAAAATAGGAGCAATAGATATTCCAAAAGATGAAAGAAGAGCACACAAAAGATCAATACCAAGATTTGGTGGACCAGCAGTAATATTAGGTTTTTTAGTATCAACAATATATTTATTAATAGTAATGAGTGCAGAAAATTCAATAAATTTATTTGGACCGCAAGAATATTGGAAAAAATTATTAGGATTTTTAACAGGAATATTAATAATTTCAGGATTCTGCATTGTAGATGATACAAAAGGAATAAAACCAGTAATAAAATTAATAGGCCAAATACTTGGAGCAATATGTATTGTAGCATCTGGAATAAGAATAGAAGGAATAACACTTCCATTTTTAAACTTTCCAGAAATACATGAAATCACATCAATTTTACTTACACTAGCTTGGATAATTTTTGTAACAAATGCAATAAATTTAATAGATGGACTAGATGGACTATCATCAGGAATATCAGTAATATCATCAATATCATTATTAGTAATATTTGTATTAAATGGCTCATCAGCAATATCAATAGTGTTAATAACCGCATTAGCAGGAGCATTAGTGGGATTTTTACCATTTAATTTTACACCTGCAAAAACATTTATAGGAGATACAGGTTCAAACTTTTTAGGATTTTCATTAGCTGTAATTTCAATATTAGGTTCTGCAAAAACATATACAGCAGCAGTAATTGTTTTACCACTTATTGCTTTGGGACTACCTATATTTGATACAGTATGGGCTATAATTAGAAGGCTAATAAAAGGAAAATCAATAAAAGCAGTATTTAAAGCGGATAAAGGCCATTTACATCATAGATTAGTTGCCAAAGGATTTAGCCAAAAGCAAGCAGTTCTTATTTTATATGGAATAAGTGCAATATTTGGAATGTTTGCAGTAATATTATGTGACAGTGGAATTTGGAAGGCATTATCATTCTTATTAATTGTGATAGTTGCAGTTGCATTAGGATACAAAAACTTTTCTGTTGAAAGAACAGGAAATGAACAATATGAATGTACTCAATGTAAGTATATTTATAATCCAAAGTTTGGAAATGAAAAAGCAGGAATTGCAAAAGGAACAAAATTTGATGATTTACCAGATGAATGGGTTTGCCCAGTTTGTGGAGAGGGTAAAGATATGTTCCAAATTCATGAATGAGTTGAAAAATAATTACAATTTAGGAAAGGACAGATAATTAAATGCAAGACAAAATAATGAAATTTTTAGCATATGATGGAAAAATATCAGTAGTATGCGCAAGCACAACAGAACTTGTAGAAAAAGCAAGAAAAATACATGATTTAAGTCCAGTTGCAACAGCAGCATTTGGAAGATTACTTACAATTTCAGCAATAATGGGAAATGAAATGAAAAGTAAAGAAGATAAATTAACAGTTCAAATAAAGGGAAATGGACCACTTGGAACAATGCTTGTAACAGCTGACAACTTCCCAAGAGTAAAAGGATATGTAGCAAATCCAGTTGTAGACTTACCATTAAATGATATGGGAAAATTAGATGTTGGTGGAGCAGTTGGAAATGCAGGGTTCATAAATGTTATAAAAGACATTGGATTAAAAAAGAACCATATGTTGGAATATGTCCACTGATTTCAGGAGAAATAGCAGAAGACTTTGCAGAATATTTTGCAAAATCAGAACAAAAAAAAATACGGCAGTTGCGTTAGGTGTTTTAGTAGATAGAAATGGAGTAAAATCAGCAGGTGGATATATAATTACACCAATGCCAGATGCAACAGAAGAGGAAATATCAAAAATAGAACAATCAATATTTAAAGCAGGAGCAATTTCAAAAATGTTAGATAAAAATATGACATTATTAGAAATAGCAAAAGCAGTAACAGGTGATGAAAATGTTCAATTAATAGAAGAAAATATAACACCTGTATATGAATGTGATTGTTCAAAAGAGCATATGGAAGATGGACTTGCAACATTAGATAAAGATGTTTTAAAAGAAATGATTGAAGAAGATGGAAAAGCCGAATTGGTTTGCCACTTTTGCAATAAAAAATATGAATTTTCTAAGGAAGAATTAGAAGATATATTAGAAAAAAAAATAAAAATAATTAAAGTGTTCGCTTGTTTTTTAGATATAAATGTTGTATAGTAGTGAACATAGGAAATGAGATAAACGGATGTGGTTTGCCTTGATTATAGCAATAGTTATAATTTTGAGTAAACAAAGATAACCAATAAAAACACATCTGTAACTTGGCGGTTCGATGTGTTTTTTTTATATTAAACCGGCAAACCACTTTTGTGGCCTCTCCATTTCATATAAATATTATATCATATTATTAAAAAAAAAAGTCAATAAAAAAGGAGAAGATAAAAATGGAAAATAAAGTATTAATATTTGGACACAAAAATCCAGACACAGACACAATTTGTTCAGCAATGGCAGAGGAGATATTAAATAGAAAAAATGGATGGGATACAAAAAGCCGTAAGATTAGGAAATGTAAATAAAGAAACACAATATGTATTAAATTATTTAGGATTAGAAGCACCAGAGTTAATAGAAAAAGTAGAAGAAGGTCAAGAAGTATTATTAGTAGACCATAATGAATTTAATCAAAGTGTAGAAGGAATAGAAAAAGCTAAAATATTGGGTGTAACGGACCACCACAGAATAGCAAACTTTGAAACATCAGAACCATTATATTATACAGCAAAACCATATGGATGTACATCAACAATATTATTTGAAGAATTTAAACAATTAGGACATGAAATAGAAAAAACAGAAGCAATATTAATGGCAAGTGCAATAATTTCTGATACATTATTATTAAAATCACCAACAACAACAGACCATGATAGAAAAGCACTAGAAGAATTAGGAAAAAAAAGCAGGAATAAACATAGAAGAATATGGACTAGAAATGTTAAAAGCAGGAACAGATTTAGACGATTTTTCAGCAGAAGAATTAATAAATCTAGATGCTAAAAGCTTAGATAAAGACGGAACAAAATTTGTTATAGCACAAGTCAATACTGTAAGTATTGAAGATGTTTTAAAAAGACAAAATGAATTAGAAGAAGCAATGAAGAATGCAATTGCAGAAAAAGGATTATCTTTATTTGTATTAGCAATAACAGATATTTTAAACAGCAATTCAGAAATTATTGCATTAGGAACAAAAACAGATGCAGTTGAAAAAGCATTTGATAAAAAATTAGAAAATAACAGAGCTTTCTTAGAAGGTGTTGTTTCAAGAAAAAAACAATTGTTACCAGTTATTGATAAAAATATATAAATGTAATTTTTGGGTACCGAAAAGGTACCTTTTTTAAATTTTTTTTCCATACTTAAAATTTTTCAAAAATTTGTATTTCCGTAGGACTTGACAAATCAAAAAAAAAAAAATTATATACTATGAAACGTGTCTTAGAAAAATTAATATAATAATATAAGGAGTAAAGAAATGAAAATAAAACTAAATATAAAAAGCACAATATTCATGGCACTAATAGCAATAGCAAGTTTGCTTTTTATAAACATAAGCTTTGCAGCAAACACAGGAAAGGTAATGGTCGAAACAGCAAAACTTAGGGAACAAGCAAATACAGACTCTAAAGTATTAGAACTAGCATCACAAGGTGAAGAAGTAGAAATATTAAAAGAAGAAGACGAATGGTACAAAGTAAAATACAAACAAGTAACAGGGTATATAAGAAAAGACCTAATACAAGTAAATAATAAAGACGCTGCAAACACAAACGAATCAACAAAAGAAAACGAAACACAAAACACAACAGAAAACACAGTAGAAAATACAACAGAAAATAAACAAGAAGAAAATAATAAAACAATAGAAAAAAAACAGACACAAACAAAACAGAAAATGTAGAAGAAATTACAAAAAATCAAAAATACAAAATAACTGATGATGTTAAAATCAAAGTAATACCATTAATAAGTTCAATAGAACTTGAAGAGGTAAAAAAAGATTCAGAAGTTGAAGTTGTAGAAATTTTAAATGATTGGGTAAAAGTAAAAACATCAAATGAAAAAAGAAGGTTGGGTAAGAAAAGAAAAATTAACAACTATCAAAGAAGAAACAACAAGCACAGAAAATAATACAACAAAAAAACAGAAGACACAAAAAAAATACAACAAACGAAACACAAACATCAACAGAAACAACAAAAAAAACACAAGAAACAAGTACAACAAAAACAATGTATGTAAATTCACAATCTGTAAATCTAAGACAAAAAGCAGATAAAACATCACAAGTAATAAAATCATTAACAATAAACACAAAAGTAACAGTAATATCAAGTACAAACGGATGGGCATATGTGGATGTAAACGGAACAAAAGGATATATAGCAGAAAACTTATTATCATCAACAACAAAGGAAACATCAAGAAGTGGACTTACAACAAGAGAGCAAAAAACAACAAGTACAACAGAAAGTACAACAACAAATACTGCATCAAATACAACTGCATCAGCATCAGCAAGTTCAGTTGTATCATATGCAAAACAATATTTAGGATGTAAATATATATATGGTGGAACATCACCAAGTGGATTTGACTGCTCAGGATTCACACAATATGTATACAAACATTTTGGCGTAAATTTAAACAGAACAGCAGCAGCACAATATAGCAATGGTCAATCTGTAACAAATTTACAAGCCGGAGATTTGGTAATGTTTGGAAAATCAGGAATAAATCATGTTGGAATATATATCGGGGGAAATACATTTATACATGCCGCAAATCCAAGCAAAGGAGTTAGAACAGACTCAATGTCAACAGGATATTACAAAACAAACTATGTAGGAGCAAGAAGAATATTCTAAGACAGCAATTCTAAAAAGAACAAATCTGTAAAGATATATAAAATTACATTGAATTGAAGGTACATTTTATAAACTCTTACATTCAATAAATAAAAAAGCAACATAGGAGGCAATATTGAAAAGACCAATTTTTGTTGCAATTATAGGATATATATTAGGTATAATAGTGGGACTATACTTACACACAAGTATAGTCCCGTTTTGTATATGTATAGTTGCAACACCTATAATTTATAAAAAAAATAACAAAAAAGAAAAAAAGTAACAAATTAAAATTATTTTCAATAAAAAGATATTTTAGATATATTAAAATATTTATTAATTCAAAAATCATAATACTGATAATGGTAATATCAATTATTTCAAATACTTTAGTTTTAATACAAAATTCAAATTATGAAAAAACATATACACAATTAGCAAGTAAAAAGACCATTGAATTAACAGGAACAATTATAAGTAACAAAGAAGAAAAAACATATTATAACAAATATAAAATTGAAACTAAGATTAAAAAAACAAAAAATACAGATTTTATATTATGGTAGACAAGAAGAAAAGGCTTGAATATGGCGACAAAATACAATTAAAAGGTACATATATAAAACCAGAGATACAAAGAAATTACAAAGGATTCGATTATTCAAATTACCTAAAACAACTAAAAATTTATGGAACAATAAAATGTAGCAAAGTTGAGAAAATAAAGCAAAATCAAACCAACATTATGTTCCAAACATCCAATAAAAATAAAAGAAAAAATAATAGAAAATACAAAACAAATTCTAAATGAAGAAGAAGCATCAGTCTTTTTGGGATTAATGCTAGGCTATAAAAATGACATTGACGAAAACACGCAAAATAATTTTAGAAATGCAAGTATGGCACATATTTTAGCAGTTTCAGGTATGCATATTTCATATGTGATTCTAGGAGTAAATCTAATATTTAAAAGAATATTAGGAAAAGAGAAAAACATACATTTTGAGTATCTTTGTCCTAATATTTTATATGTTTATAACAAATTTTGCACCATCTGTAACAAGGGCAGGCATTATGGGAATTTTATTATTGCTATCTAAAATTATATATACCAAAAATGATATTTACACATCAATGTCAATATCACTATTTGCAATTTTAATATATAATCCATTTTTAATCTTAAATTCTGGATTGCAATTATCATATTGTGGTGTTTTAGGAATCATAATTTTAAACAAAAATATAACAAAAATACTAGAAAACATAAAAATTAAAAACAAATTTTACAAGTACAAAATTAAACCACAAATACAGAAAACATTAGATAAATTAAAAGAAATAATGTCAATTTCCTTGTCAGTACAATTATTTATATTACCAATTATCATAGAGAATATGAACACATTTAATCCATATTTTTTAATCTCAAATTTATTCTTAAGTATCTTTGTTGCTCCAATAGTAATTTCAGGATTTATTTTCATGGTTATCATTTTAATAAACTTAAAATTAGCAAAAATATTATCATTTATCATAAATATTGGAATGAAAATTTTAATATTAACTTCAAATATTGGAAAATTGAAATTTGCAAAAATTTATATTCCAAAACCAAGCATATTTCATGTTATTTTGTATTATTTACTTTTGGGTACATCGTTATATATATGCAATGTTTATCTTGCTAAAAAGCCAAATACAACTCAAATAAGGGTAAGAAATTTAATAGCAATTATAAAGATGAAAGTACGAAATAAAAAACGAAATATTAGAAGAATTTTATCAGCAACAATTTTAATATTTTTAGTTATAAATTTAATACCCAAAAACTTAAAAATCTATTTTATTGATGTCGGTCAGGGTGATTCAACATTTATTGTAACACCACAAAATAAAACTATTTTAATTGATGGAGGAGGCAGTACAGATTTTGATGTTGGTAAAAATACATTATTGCCATATTTACTAGATAGAGGCTATAACACAATTGATTATATTATTCCTAGTCATTTTGATAACGACCACATTGGCCGGTTTGTTATATATAATGCAAGAAATTAAAGTGAAAAACATCATAATAGGAAAGCAATATGAAACATGTGAAAATTATGAAAAATTCAAAAAAATAGTAAAAGAAAAAAATATAAAAGTCAAAACTGTTGAAGCAGGGCAGAGGATAAACATCGAAAATAATTTGTATTTTGATGTTTTGTGGCCAAGCCGGTAGTAATATGATTTCTGAAAATGCAATTAATAATAATTCGTTAGTATGCAAACTTAAATATAAAAATTTTTCAATGTTGTTTACAGGTGATATTGAAGAAATAGCAGAAAAAGCAATACTTACAAAATATAAACAAAAAGTTTGAAAGCAACAGTACTAAAAGTAGCACATCACCGGTTCTAAAACATCATCAACAAAAGAATTTTTAGATTCTGTTAAACCCCAATATGCAATAATTGGAGTAGGAAAAAAATAATAAATTTGGTCATCCTGCAGATGTTACAATACAAAATCTACGAGAAAAGAAAAATCAAAATATATAGAACAGATGAAATTGGGGAAGTGGTTTTAAAAACAAATGGAAAAGGTTTAAAATTTATTCCATTTATAAAATAATATATGGCTCATCAATACTCCACTTAATTTTACGGGCAATGATTTGTAATAAATGAATAAAATAAGAAAAATCTGTAAATAAAAAAAAAAAAAATTTATGGAGGAAATCATATGAAAAAATATGGATGATTATACCAATAATATTAGTTATATTAGTTGGAATTGCAGTTGGAAGATTAATATTTAATAACAAGGAAAAATTGGCAAATAAAAATAATGTAATACAAAACGAGATAAATATTGTATCAGAAAAAGTAACAGATGACTATAGAAGAACAAAATATTCAAGAAGAAGTAGAAACAAATTCACAAGAAGAAAAAATATCACCTAATTGCTTATTGATTTTAAAGAAATATTATGAAGAGTGTAACCACACAATTAAAGAATATGTTGATATTCCAATGGATTTAGTAAATAAAACAGAAGAAGATTTAAAACAAGAATATCCATATTGGCAAATAGAAAAATATTCAAGTAATGAGATTATTTTATATAAAGAGTTTAATAGTAATTGTGGACAACATTTTCTTGTAAAAGGAGATGAGGGGAAAATTACAGTTTATAAAGTAAATGAAAATGGTGAAGAGGAAGTATATGAAAAGACAGAAATTTCAGTTGAGTATTTATCTGAAACAGATAAAATTAAAATAATGGAAGGAATAAAAGTTAATGGAATAGAAGAATTAAATCAATTACTTGAGGATTTTGAATAAAAAAAAAGCTAATGTTTGTATCCATTAGCTCTTTTTTTCTGTTTCTTAAACTCCATTTATCTTTAACCACAACATTTTTAGTCTCTTTACTCAAATCACTTTTATCAATAAAACCACCTTGATATAAGCATTTAACATACATAACAAGAGAGAAAACAGTGCAAACCAAAGCACAACAATAAATACCTAAATCTAAGTATTCCCAAATGCCAGTAAGAGCAAGTTGTTTAATAAATAATGTAACAACAATTGCTAAGTAAAACAAAACTGTAGCCAATTTTCCATACCACTTACTATAAACAACCACATCTTTTCCATAAAGGAAAGATGCACCTACAACCATTATTAATTCTTTAAGAACAACAATAGTTAAAATCCATACAGGAATAATTTTTACACTAACTAAAGCAGCAAGCACAGAAATTTGAGTTAATTTATCTGCTAAAGGATCCATCAGTTTCCCAAAGTTAGAAACCAAATTAAATTTTCTAGCAATAAATCCATCTAAAACATCTGTTAAGCCAGAAACAGTGAAAAATATAATTCCTAAATGTAATTGCCATCAAATATGGCTCTTAAAATAATTGGTATAAATATAAATCTTATTATTGTTAATATATTTGGTATATGTTTAAACATCGTTTTTTACTCCCTTTTACTATACATTTTTACTAAACTTTTTGTTTGAAAATATCGCAAAAGCGTTCAAACAAGTATTATTTTTTAACATCAAAAGTAAGTTTATCATTTTTAAAATCAACATTAATAGTTTGCCCATCAACAACTTCAGAGCGAAGAATCATATCAGAAATTTCATCTTCAACATATCTTTGAATAGCCCTTCTTAAAGGTCTAGCACCAAATTTAATATTAGTACCCTTATTCAAAATAAATTGTTTAGCAGAATTAGAAATTTCAAAAGAAATATCCTTATGTTTCAAAGCCTTGACAGTATTTGCAAGCATCAAATCAACAATTTGTAATAACACTTCTTTATTTAAAGAATTAAATACAATAATCTCATCAACTCTATTCAAAAATTCAGGTCTGAAAGTCTCTTTCAAACTATCTTCAATCTTAGATTTATCAACAGTTTGTTTTCCAAAACCAATAGAATTATTATTTAAATTTGAACCAGCATTTGATGTCATAATTATAATTGTATTTGCAAAACTAACAGTATTACCTTGTGAATCTGTAAGTTTTCCGTCATCTAATACTTGTAATAAGATATTAAATACATCCGGGTGAGCCTTTTCAATTTCATCCAAAAGAATAATTGAATAAGGTTTTCTCTTAACTTTTTCAGTTAATTGACCTGCTTCATCGTAACCAACATATCCTGGAGGTGCACCTATTAATTTAGCAGTAGAGTGACTTTCCATATATTCAGACATATCTATTCTGATTATAGAATCTTCTGAACCAAACATTTCATATGCAAGTGATTTTGCAAGTTCTGTTTTACCAACACCTGTAGGTCCAACAAAAATAAATGATGGTGGCCTTTTTTCGTTTTGAAGTCCAGCTCTATTTCTTCTAATTGCTCTAGAAACTGCACTTACAGCCTCTTCTTGACCAATAATCCTTTTATGAAGATTTGTCTCTAAATTTAATAATTTTTGAGTTTCTGCTTCAGTAATTTTCTTAACAGGAATTTTTGTCCAATTTTCAATAACTGTAGCAATGTCTTGAAGAGTAAGATTTTTAGGTTTCATTTTTTTTCTTTAAGTTATCAATATCTTCAATTAATTTGCATTCTTGAGTTTTTAAATCTGCAAGTTTTTGGAATTCTTCATCAGTTTCTGCTTGATCAAGTTCCGCTTTTTCTGCTTGAACCTTTTCTAACTCTTTACTTAAAACTTCTAATTTAAATAAATCTTTATTTTCCAAGTTGATTCTAGAACAAGCCTCGTCTAAAATATCGATTGCCTTATCTGGCAAAAATCTATCATGAATATATTTTTCGGACATTTCAACAGTTTGACGAATAACATCTGTTGATATTTTTACTTTATGATATTCTTCATAATATTTTTTTATTCCTTCCAAAATTTTAATTGAATCATCAATATTAGGTTCTTCAACTAATACTTGTTGGAATCTTCTTTCTAAAGCAGAATCTTTTTCAATATATTTTCTGTATTCTTTTAATGTAGTTGTACCAATTAATTGGATCTCACCATTAGAAAGGGCAGGCTTCAAAATATTTGCAGCATTCATAGAATGTTCACCATCACCTGCACCTATTATATTGTGAATTTCGTCAATAACTAAAATGATATTTCCGTATTCTTTACATTCGTCAATAATACCTTTCATTCTAGATTCAAATTGACCTCTAAATTGAGTACCGGCAATTACTGCAGTCATATCCAAAAGATAGACTTCTTTGTTTAAAAGTTTTGCAGGTACATTTTGGTTAGCAATTTTTATTGCCAAACCTTGAGCGATAGCAGTTTTACCAACACCTGGCTCACCAATCAAACAAGGGTTATTTTTAGAACGTCTATTTAAAATCTGTATAACTCTTTGAATTTCTTTATCTCTACCAATAACTATATCTAATTGATTGTTTTTAGCCTTATTTGTTAGGTTAGTTCCATAAGTATCTAAGTATTTTTTCTTTTTATTTGTTTTTGTTTCTTTCTTTTTTGCATTTTTTGTTTGTTTTTTATTATCATTTTGTTGATTTTCTTCATCTTTGTGTTGACGAGGCTTTAACATACTAGAGAAGATTGAACCTAAAGGAATTGCAGCACCTGCAAACTTTGGTCTTTCTTCATCGTCATCTTCGCTATCTTCGTCATCTATATCACCAAAAGTAATGGCACCATCAATATTTTCTATATCATGTATATCTAAGTTTTCAGCAAAATCTTTAAATATATTTTCTAATTGTTTATTCATATCTGCCAAATTTATTTTATCTTTAGACAATAGTTCTTGTTGGTTAGCTAAAACTTCTGTTGCATCAATGCCTCTTTTTTTTTAGCACAGTCATAGCATAAACCTTCCATTGACTTTTTTCCATTATCTATTTTTTCATAAAAAAGTACTGCTGGATTTTTCTTACATTCTGAACATATCATAACTTTATAATTCCTCATTTCTTTGTTTTTTTCAATATTATATATAATAACTCAAAATTAAGAAATAGTCAATATTTTTAGAATAAATGAGTGAGGTTAGATTAGTTGCAAAAATATGTCGAAAAATACATAAAAATGCGATGAAAATATTGAAAATAGTACAAAAAACTATTGAAATCTTATGTTAAATATGTTATTATCAAATAGTTACTTATAAACAAGCACAGATTAGGAGGTAAAATGTTAGAATTTACATGGTTACGAATGGGAAACTTTGAGGTTAAAAAGGATGGAGAAGCAATTGCAACAATTTTTCCATCAACACCAGAAAAGAGCAGTATCTCATTCGAAGAGTCATTTAATGGAAACAGAGAAAAAAGAAAGCAAAAGGATTATAAATGCTTTCTTTACAAAAAACCAAAAGACTCTTGAAACAGCAATAGCGTAACGTTTACCGTAGGTCTTCCATTTAGGAGGGCCTATTTTTATTGACCTAAACTCACAAAAATGGTATAATTAAAAAGTGAATACAAGAAATTTAAGAAAGGAGAACGTGATATATTTAAAAATTTAAATATATCATACAAATGGAATATGAAATTAGAATTACCAAAAAAACAAAAAATGCCAAAAAGAAGGAAAATAACATATATTGTACTAATATGTATATGTGCATTAGCAATATCAGTAGCAATAGGAACACAAATACTAGGAAATGATGTAGTAGACAATATATTTGGATTGAACAAAATAACAAAAAAAGAACAGAAGAAGAGGAAGCAGCGTTAAAAGTAAACTTTGAATCACTTTTAGACAACACATTATTAGATAAAGGAAATTATACAGTTCAAAAAAACAACCAAGACAAAGAAATAATTTATACAGAATATAGCAAACAAGAAAAAAAAGGATAACCACGAATTGGATGTAAATTTACCATATATAAATATAAAAAATGAAGAAGTAAACAAATTCAATAAAGAAATAAAAAATACATTCGAAGGAAAAGCAGAAGAAGTATCACAAAATACAGACGAAAACATATTATACACAGTTAAATACAAAGCAAGTATAAAAGAAAATATATTATCACTAATAATATACTCAGACTTAAAGCAAAGTTCAAGTGCACAAAGAGTAATAGTACAAACATTTAACTACGATTTATCTCAAAACAAAACGTTAACATTTGAAGATGCTATAAATGAATTCAAGTTAAAGAAAAATGAAGTTCAAACAAAAATTAACACAGACATTCAAAATGAGGAAAATAAATCAGAAGAACTAATAAAATTAGGATACAATGTATTTTCAAGAGACACAAAAAGCGACATATACAAAGTAGAAAATATATCTGAATACTTTATTTACAACAACAATATTTATGTAATATTTGCATATGGAAATGATAAAATGACAAGTGAAAAAGATATTGTAATAATATAAAAAATTGACTAGGAACCTTTAAGGAACCTAGCCTTTTGAAAATAAAAGGGGATGTTTTTTTATTTGAGTCAGTTAACTTACTGACTATGGTTGTATTATAATAATGTTTTTTGTCCATTGTGTGAATTAAAAGTGAAGAATCTATTAAAATTTAATAAATTCTTCATTTTTCAAAAGTTTATATATTTATCAAAAGTTAAGGTTGTTCACCTAATGTTAAAGTAATTTCTTTCTCTTTTCCATCTCTATTTATCTTTAACTTCATTTCATCACCAATTTGATGAGAATTTTTAATCTCATTTAATTCGTCCATTGATTTGATAGTTTTTCCGTCTGCTTCAATAATTACATCACCAGATTTCAAAAACCACCTTTTTCTGCAGAAGAGAAATCTTCAACAGATTTTACATAAACACCAGTAACTAAATTATATTTTTTAGCAGTTGTTTCATCTAAATCAATACCAGAAATTCCAATAAAAGGTCTTTTAACTTTACTATATTGAATCAATTGTGAAGTAATATCAGTTGTAGAATTTATAGGAATAGCAAAACCAATTCCCTCAATACCAGAACCAGATAATTTCAAAGTATTAATTCCAATAACTTTACCTTGAGCATTAACTAAAGCACCACCACTGTTACCAGAGTTTATAGCAGCATCTGTTTGAATACAAGTATATGTTTTACCTTCTGAATCTGTTATTTTACGATTAACAGCACTTACAATACCAGTTGTAACAGTACTTGTCATATTAACAGGATTTCCAACTGCCATTGCAAATTCACCAACTTTTACATCATCTGAATCAGCAAATTCAGCTTTTGTTAAACCAGTTTTTTCAATTTTTATAACAGCTAAATCAGTTTGTTCATCTTGACCAACAATTTTAGCTTCATATTCTGTTTCATCATTAAATAATGTAACAGAAACTTTTGTAGCTTCTGAAATTTGATAATAAGAATTTGACTCAGAAGTGCTTGAGATACAACATGATTATTTGTTAAAATGTAACCATCTTCACTAATAATAATACCTGAACCAGAAGCTGTTGCAGTTGAAGTATTACTTCTACCAAAAATTGAAGTTGTATTTACAGTATATTCAATTTTTATTCCAACAATAGATGGTAAAATTTTATTAGCTGCATATACAGCAGTATCTGAATAATTTTCTAAAGATGTTTGTTTTACATATCCATCAGATTTTGTTGAACTATTATTTGTTGTACTTATGGAAGATGTTCCTGTGCTTCCAATAATTTTTGTTCTAATAGAAGGAACTCCAAAACATGTTCCTATTACTACTGTACATCCTACAATACCACTAACAAATGGTAGCATTACACTTTTTCCAAATCCTGAGTGTACTTTTTTTGCTTTTTCATAAGATGATGAACCTGTTACAGGAATTGCTTTAAATTTTGAATTGTTTTGTTCTTTTTCGTCCATTTTTTATGCCTCCTAAATTAATGCGTACATTTTCTGCGTACCGCATTTACTATATATAATAACCTAATTCTTTATTAGAATACAATAGTATTGTGAACTTTTTGTGAAAAAAAAGTGTTACATTTTAGTTACAATTTGAATGCTAACAACGAGAAAAAGAAAAAGTTTTAATTTTAAAAAAAAATCTTGATTTAAAATAGAGAATTATAGTATAATAATAGAAAAAAATCGAAAGAAGGAAAATAAGAATGAAAAAAAAAATAAAGGAATAACAATGGTTGCACTTGTAATCACAATAGTATTATTATTAATATTAGCAGGTATTTCAATTGGAACAGGAGGAAATATAATAAAAAAGAACAGAACTAGAAAACCTAAAAACAGGAATGTTATTAATAGAAGTAAAAGGAAAAGAATATGTTGAAAATGCAAACTTTAACCTAGGAACAGGATTTGACAAATTAACAGATGAAACAGAAAAAAGCAAAAAAAGAATAGACGCAGCAAAATCAAAATTAAAAGGAAAAGAAATAACAGCTGCAAGCCAACTTCCTGAAACATTTGAAATAACAACTGATCAATTTAATAACGAAAAAAACAACTTAGAATACTATTACGAACTATCAGATTATGATTTAGAAGATATGGGAATGGCAAACGAAGAAACAAAAAACATCAAAGGAGATAGCATTATAAAATATGATATAAAAAGATAACACAGTAGAAGTATACAACACACAAGGATTTACAAAAGATGATAAAACATATTATAAATTAAGTGATTTAAGAAATTTAGAAGTATAAAAAATACATACCAGGATGAAGGAAAAGAAAATGAAAGAAAAAGAAGAAGAAAGATTAAAAAATTTAAAGCAAATAGAAAAAGAATTACATGAAAAAGGATTTAAAAATATATGTGGAATTGATGAAGCCGGAAGAGGACCTCTAGCAGGCCCTGTTGTTGTTGTTGCAGGAGTAATAATGCCAGAAGACTCAATGATTGAAGGAGTTAATGATTCAAAAAAAGTATGAAAAGAAAAGAGAATTACTTTATGATAAAATAATTGAAGAAGCAATTAGTTACTCGGTAGCAATAATTGGTCAAGATGTAATTGATGATATTAATATTTTAAATGCAACAAAGAGCGGAGTTACAAGTGTTGTTAAAGGGCTAGATGTTAGACCTGATTTGATTATTATAGATGCACTTCAACATATTGATACAGAGGGTGTACCTTATGATTCAATAATAAAAAGGAGATGCAAAATGTTATTCAATTGCAGCGGCTTCAATTATTGCAAAGGTTACAAGGGATAGAATTATGAGAGAGTGGGATAGTGTTTATCCTCAATATGGTTTTGCTAAGCATAAGGGATATGGAACTGCTCAACATATTGCAGCAATTAAGGAGTATGGATTGTGCCCAATTCATAGAAGAAGTTTTACAGGACATTTTATTTAGGATGTAAAATAATTCTTTTTAAACCTAATTTATATTAATATTTTTTGATTAACAGGAAGTGAATTTATGAATATTCTAGAAATAATAGAAAAAAAAGAGAGAAAAAACAAGAATTAACAAAACAAGAAATTGAATACTTTGTAAAAGAATATGTTGAAGGAGAAATTGCAGACTACCAAGCAGCAGCATTAGTAATGGCAATATTCTTAAATGGAATGACAAAACAAGAAACAACAAACTTAACAATAGCAATGGCACATTCAGGAGAAATATTAGACTTATCAAAATTAAACAAAACAATAGTAGACAAGCACTCAACAGGAGGGGTAGGAGACAAAGTGTCAATTTGCTTACTACCATTAGTTGCATCACTAGGAGTACCAGTTGCAAAAATGTCAGGAAGAGGACTAGGATTTACAGGAGGAACAGTTGACAAAATGCAATCAATACCAGGATACAAAACAGACATCGATATCAACAGTTTTATAAAAAATGTGGAAAACGTTGGTATAAGTATGATATCACAAACAATGAACTTAGCACCAGCAGATAAAAAACTATATGCACTAAGAGATAGTATTGCATGTGTTGAAAGCATCCCATTAATTGCATCAAGCATAATGAGTAAAAAAATAGCCAGTGGCGCAGAAAAAAATTGTATTAGATGTAACTGTTGGAAAAGGTGCATTTATGAAAACTATGGAAAATGCAGAACTACTTGCAAATGAAATGATAGAAATAGGAAAACTTGCAAATAGAGAAACAGTATGTGTCCTAACAAATATGAACGAACCACTTGGATTTGCAGTAGGAAATAACTTAGAAGTAATAGAAGCCATTAAATTCCTAAAAGGAGATATGCCAGAAGACTTGAGGCAAGTTGTATTGGAACTTGGAGCATATATGATAAAACTTGCAGGACTTGGCGAAGACTTAGAAGAAAATAAAAACAGAATGCTAGAAAATATTTCAAATGGAAAAGCATTAAACAAATTTATAGAAATGGTAAAAAAACAAGAAGGAGACATTTCATATTTAGAAGATACTAATAAATTTGAAAAAGCGAAAATAATTGAGCCAATTATAGCAAAACAAGATGGATATATTCAAGAAATGAATGCAGAAGAAATCGGAAAAGTGGCTTGTGGACTTGGAGCAGGAAGAGTTAGAAAAGAAGATAGTATAGATTATACTGTAGGAATTATTTTAAATAAAAAAGTAGCAGATAAAGTAACAATAGGAGAGGCCTTAGGATATATTTCATGCAAATAGTCAAGAAAAATATAAAGAAGCAGAAAGAAAATTAGCAGAAATTATAAAAATAAGTGATAATAAAATTGAAAAAAGAACCAACAATTTTTGGTATTTGCAAATAAATTATTGAAATAGAGTATATTTTAGTGATATAATATAAAAAGTACAAAAATAAAGGAGTGAAACATAATGAAAAATAATAAAGAGAAAGAAAATAAAAACAAAACAACAAAAACAATTTGATAAAGGACAAGTATTTGTAAAAATAATGGCAGGAATACTAGCAATATTAATGGTATTATCAATAGCAGCATCACTAATATTTGCATTAATCTAGAAAAAAATTCTCAAAAATTGAGAGAAGGTGTAATATGGAAAAAAGTATAAGTAGTAGTTGGATGAATTTTTATAATGAAAATATTGTAAAAGGCTTTCAAAATTTAAGTGAAAACCCATTTACATTATTTACAACAATATTAGATTTAGTAATAGTAATATTTTTATTATACTGTTTTGTAAAAATGGTAAAAGGCTCAAGAGCATGGCAATTAATAAAGGGAATTGCATTTCTAATAATTGCAACATGGCTTAGCGGATTACTAAATTTAAAAATATTGAACTCAATTTTAACAGGAATAATGAATTGGGGAGTAATAGCAATAATAGTAATATTCCAACCTGAATTAAGAAGAGGATTAGAACAATTAGGAACAAATAAATTTACAAAATTTTTTGGTTTAGATAGTGATTTAGCTACAAAAACAAAAGAAGATATTTACAAAGTTGTAATTGCAGCAACAGAACTTTCTAAAACAAAAACAGGTGCATTAATTGTACTTGAAAGAGATATAAATATTCAAGATATTATAGCAACAGGAGTTCCAATGAATTCAGAAATATCACCACAATTATTAGTAAATATATTTGTACCAAAAACACCATTACATGATGGAGCAGTAGTAATAAGTAATAACAAAATAGCAGCGGCAGCGTGTGTATTACCACTTGCAGATGACCAAGACATTGCAAAGGAATTGGGAACAAGACATAGAGCGGCTATTGGGATTTCAAAAGAATCAGACAGTATAGTTGTAGTAGTCTCTGAGGAAACTGGTAAAATTTCTGTTGCAAAAGATGGAACATTAATTGCAGATGTTAGAGAAGATGTTTTGAAAAAAATCTTAATAAGTAACATTGTTACAAAAAAGATTCACACAGAAAAAAACTGAAAGAAATAATAAATTAGAAGTTATAAAGAAAAAGTTTAGTACAAAAACAAAAAATGAAAATACAGAAGAAAATAAATAATTATAAAGTCGCTAATATGGCGACTTTTATAGTACAAGAAATAAAGCAACTTTGCATATAAGAAAGGAAAAAAATGAGAAATATAAAACTAACAATAGAATATGATGGAAAAGACTTCAATGGTTGGCAAAAGCAACCAACAAAACTAAATATTCAAGGTACAATTGAGCAAGCAATAAAAATTGTAACAGGAGAAGAAGTAGACTTGATGGCATCAGGAAGAACAGATGCAGGAGTTCACGCATTTGGACAAGTTGCAAATTTTAAAACAAACTCAAAGATCCCAATAGAAAAAATACCAATTGCATTAAACTCAAACTTAAAAAAAAATCAATAAGAATTATATCGGCAGAAGAGGTAGATGAGAGATTCCACAGTAGACTTACATGCAAAAGGAAAACTTATAGATATGTTATAAATAACTCTGAATTTTCATCTGCAATATATAGAAATTTAGAAACACATATTCCACAAAAATTGGATATTGAAAAAATGAAACAAGCAGCAAAAAATATTTTGAAGGAGAACACGATTTTAAAGCATTTAAGGCAAGCGGGACAAGCAGTAAAAGCAGTGTTAGAATAATCTACAAGGCAGTAGTTTATGAGATGCCAAATAATAGAATTTATATTGAACTTACGGGTAATGGTTTTTTGTATAACATGGTTAGAATAATTGCCGGAACTTTGGTTGATGTTGGAACAGGAAAAATTCAACCAGAAGATATTGAAAAAATTATTGAGTCAAAGGATAGAAGTTTGGCAGGAAAAACTTTACAACCAAATGGATTGTATTTAGTTGAAGTCAATTATGAATAAATAAATGTCAAAATATATCGAAAATTTCTTCCTGACAATTGACATAAAAATATGGTGATATATGGTCATGCAATTAATTAGACGTTTATACGATACGAGTGAAAAAACTGAAAGAGATTAAAAGTAACAAAAAACAGCAAAAAGCATAAAATATAGTAAAAAAGAAAATTCATCAAGGAAAGGAGAAAAGCAATGAACACATTACTTATATTTTTTGCATTACCAATAGCAATAATAATAATCTCAATAGCACTACAAAAAATATTCAAATGTCCATTTTTAGTAGCTGGAATAATATTTGCAATATTTTTAATAGTAACATTTGCAATAGGAAACTTGAATTACTTAGTAGCAACGATAGCATACACAATATTAGCATTTATAACGGCAATATTAACAAACATAATTTGCAGAATACTTAGAGAATTAGATAGAAGAGAAGAAGCAAACAATAACAGTGGAAATTTATTGACAATAAGTAGCAATGGATGTAATGGAGTTGAAAATGATTTACTAACAATTAACGCAAGTTATCCAAACAATAATAGTAACAATACAGGTTCTTGCAGTTGCAACACATCAAATGACTCTATTGCAGTAAGAGCAAAAGTAATCCCAAATAACAACACAAATGGAAGAACAGGAAGTTTCTGTGGATGTTTTAGAAGAAGATAAAAATGTTATAGCAAACTATTAAAATAAATACAAAATATAAATAGTAAAAACGAATTTTGCAATAAAATTTGCAAAGTTCGCTTTTTTTTATGTTAAACTAATAGATGCAAAACATTTTAGAAAATAAGGTTGAAATACATTTATCAAGTTTTCACCTTAAGAAAGGATATAAAAATGTTAGAAATTATAGAAGATACATTAATAGATGCAATAAAACTATTACCATTTTTATTTATAACATATTTGATTATGGAATATATAGAACACAAAATGGGACACAAAACAAAGCAGGCAATAAAAAAAAATCAGGAAAATGGGGACCAATCATAGGAAGCATACTAGGAGTATTTCCACAATGTGGATTTTCAGTATCAGCAACAAACTTGTATGCAGGACGAGTTATAACATTAGGAACATTAATTGCAGTATATTTATCTACATCAGATGAAATGTTGCCAATATTTATTTCAGAAGCAGTATCACCAATTATTATATTAAAAATATTGGGTATAAAACTTGTAATAGGAATGATTGCAGGAATAATAATAGATTTAATTGTCCATATTATAAACAACAAAATAATAAACAAACAAAATTCTAAAGAAATGGTAGAAGAAAATGAAGAAGTCGAAATAGGGCATATATGTGAAGAAGAACACTGCCATTGTAACGAAAGTGGAATCCTAAAATCTTCAATACATCATACGTTGAGCATATTTTTATTTATAATAATAATTACATTTATTATAAATACAGTAGTACATTTTGTTGGAGAAGACACAATAGCAAGTTGGATATTGAACAAACCTGTTATAGGACCACTAATAACGTCACTAATTGGATTGATTCCAAACTGTGCGGCATCAGTAATAATTACAAATATGTATTTAGAAAATGTAATATCACTTGGAAGTATGATTTCTGGCCTTTTAACAGGGGCAGGAGTGGGACTTGCAGTATTATTTAAAACTAATAATAAAATAAAAAGAAAATATTGGAATAATTGTTTTACTATATGCAATAGGAGCAATTTCAGGAATTATAATTGATTTAATTGGAATTGCATTATAGAGCAAAAATAAAAACTGTCAGTAGGTAATTAAACCTTTGACAGTCTTTTTTTTAATTTATTTTTCTTATTTTTTTAAATTAACAACAATTGCATCCTCATTATCAAAAAAAACATAATTAGAATCTGTTGTATCAGTTTGAACAGGATTTATTTCATTTCTTTCATCTACAAAATTCAATTTCTTAAGGTTAAATTTTTTCTTATTTAAACCATTTTCTGTGTCCTCAGTTTCGGTAGTAACACCATCTGAATATTTCCCAAAATCAAAAGTTTTAATCTTTTTAGGTTCTTTATATTTAGAATCCAAATAATTAAATTTACCAGGACCAACCACTGGCTTACCATTAGAGCCTCTAATTTTATATGCACAGTCTTTCTGACCAAGGGTTTGTAATTTACCAGGCTTAAAGTAAGGTGTAAATTTCCATTCAACTCCACCATGTTTTGAGTCATATTTCATTTTATCAAAATCAATAGTGTTTCCCATAGACCACTCTCTCTTTTGACCAAATTCACTACTCCACCATTCAAGTTCACCTATAACTCCGCCACCTGTAAATATTTTATTAATACAGTTTGCTAAAATAGTTTGCTTGTAATTTTCCTTACCACCGGAAACATTCAATTGTTCCAAGTTTTGAGCAGATATAACAGTACCAACTTTATATTTTCTATACATTGTAAAGATAGGTTCTGTTGCCTTACAAATAAAATCTGGGAACTCATCAATGTATAAGAAATTTGGAACTCTAGATTTTTCACTTCCAGGTCTTCTTAAAACTGCATTTTGCATAGAAATTAAGAAGAATAGTCCAAATGCCTTATGGCTTGAAGCACCTAAATCTCCACGTCTAGTGCAAACAAATGTGATGTCACCATTAGCAAGCATTTTATCAAAGTCAATATTATTATGTCTGTTACATAAAATAGACTAACACCAGGTAATCTTAATAATTTATCTAATTGAGTTGTTACCGCATCTATATAAATTTCAGTATTTTGTCTATTAATACCATTTTTATAAAAATTTTTTTAAAATAAGCCAATTGAGTACTATATTTTTTTCTTTTAATTCAGCATCATGTGCTAAAATTTCACACATTTTTTTCAACTAAATCAAAATTATTAAACATTTCAAGCATATCTTTTAAGTTAGGTAACATTCCTTCATTCATTCTAGGATACATCTCTTTTAATAAAATTGAAACATTTTCAATTGCCTGTAAAACAACTGACTCTCTATAAGTTTCATCAGGTTCATCCTTAGAAATTCCAAGCATTGTCTTTAAAACAGAAGAAATTGTAATTGCAATTTTATTTGTATCATCATAAACAAATGGATTCAAACCAATTGAATTTTTATCTGAAGGATCTATAATGTTATAACTTAAACCAAAATTATCACATACGCTCATCATATGATCTGATATTTCTCTATCAGGAGATAGAACAGTTACACCACAATTTTTATAAGTAATTTCAGAGTTAGAATCCAAAATCATTTTTTTTTTTTCATATAACCTTTATATACATCCTCATTGCCAGAAGTAGGGGATAACATATTTAAATTAAAGTTTGTATTTAAATAATCATTATTATAAGGCTTATTTAATACTGCAATGCCTGTTTTTAATGCAGTAAATCCCATTTCCTTTGCAACTTCTCTAAAGAAAAATTTCTTTTCTAAATCTCTTGCAATTAAAGGTTCATAAATTAAAGATGTTTTACCTGTACCAGAAGCACCACATACAAACATAGATTGATATCTTGAAGCTTCAACCATTGTTATTTGTTCAGAAGTCTCACTATTTTGACATAAATATACATCACAAGTGTATGGACCGTGACCTTCTTTTTTATCTGATAAATCAATTCCACCATAATCCCAAATTGATTGAGTCATATCTTTACTATCATTTACACCAAAGTATAGAAAATTGAATACTTTTGGAATCATAAGTACTGGTAGTAAAAGTGTTAATGATGTAAATGCAGGTCGTACTAAGTCAGAAAAGTCTGTAACTAAATCTACATATCCTGGATTAAATACAAGCAATAGCCATGCTCCTAAATTAAGCCATTGTATAAACATTGAAATAGCAATAACACTCAAACCAATGATATAAATATTAAATAGTGTTACTTTTCTTTTTTTGGTAGATGCAAATTCTGAACTGCCTGAAAATAAAAATGCAAATATAGGACAGGCAAGTGCAAAAGTGTACATCAAAGGTCCCCAATATGAGTATGAAACACCTGTAAATAACATTAGCATAAATTCAACGATTCTATCAACAGCTAAATATACTGTTAAAAGTGTAAGAACATATGTTGCAAAAGTATTTCTACTGGTGCCTAATTTTTTCAAAAATTTGTCTATTATTTTCATTATATAATTGCCCCTTTTTTTAATTATATTTTATTTCGATATTTTAAAATTCTACATATCTATTATCCTATAAAATTGCGAAAAAAACAAGTATTTTTGGAAAAAAAGTGCATAAATAAGGCAAATAAAAGAATAAAAATCATACAAAAAACATATAATATTTAAAATAATATTAAATTTAGAGGAGAAAGCATAATGGAAGAATTTAAAAAAAGAACAATTAATAAAAGAAAAAAGTGAGATAGAAAAAGAAATGGAATTAATAAAAAAAATATAATAAAAATAAGAGAAGAACTAAAAAGTGACAACAAAAATTTTGAATTTGCAGAACAAGAATTAGTTGATTATTATATATATCATATAAAAGCAAACCAAGCCAAATTAGATTATCTAATAAAATTAGCAAAAGCAAATGGAATTACCATAGATATAATAAATCAAATAAAATATGAAAAATATGACGAAGAAATAGGGTAGAGTAAAAAAGTAAAAAATATAAATACAAAAATTTTAATGAATATTTGTCCATATAAACTCATACAAATGTATAAAAAAAAAAGTATAAAGAGGGATGAATATGGACACAAATATAATTACATATTTAGCATGCATATGTTTTTTGTTTATTTTTGGAAGAATATTTATAGTTCCAATAAAAAAGATTTTAAAGCTTATTATCAACTCCATTTTAGGAGGACTAACAATATTTTTTAATAAATCTTGTAGGAGGAATATGGGGCTTCCATATAGGACTTAATATTTTTACAAGTATATTAGTTGAGTACTAGGACTGCCAGGGGCAGTATGTCTAGTAATAGTAAAATTATTAATTTAAAAAAGGATTGTAGACCCGTCCCTCAATCCGAAAAAAAAAAAGGAAAGAAGACATGCGTCCTCAATCCTGATTTTTTTTTTTATTCAACTGTAACTGATTTTGCCAAGTTTCTAGGTTTATCAACATCCAAACCTTTTTCTTTAGAAATATGATAAGCAAGTAGTTGTAATGGAACAATTGATAAAATAGGGGAAACAAAACAATTTGTTTCAGGGATATCAATTACAACATCAAACATACTCTTATCAATATCTTGGTTAGAAACAACCAAAGTTTTAGCACCACGAGTAATAACCTCTTGAATATTACTTACAGTCTTTTTAACCAAATCTTTATCAGTCATAATACTAACAACAGTAACACCATTTTCAATTAAAGCAATAGGACCATGTTTCAATTCACCAGCTGCATAACTTTCAGAATGAATATAAGAAATCTCCTTTAATTTTAATGATCCTTCTCTTGCCACTGTTTCATCAATACCTCTGACCAAAAGAATATATCTTTTTCTTGATAAATCTGCTTAGCAAATTTGTCAATTTTTTCATCACAATTTAAAACATATTCTATTTTTTTTAGGTAATTCCAAAATGCTTTTCTTAATATCAACTAATAAATTTTCATCAGCTATACCAAGTATTTCTGCAAAATAAATTGCTAAAATAGTCATTAAAACAACTTGAGAAGTATATGCTTTTTTGTAGAAGCAACTGCTATTTCTGGTCCTGCATGTGTATAAATTGAATAATCTGCTTCTCTTGTTATAGAACTACCAATAACATTAGTAATTGCAATAGTTTTAGCACCTTTTTCTTTTGATAATTTTAAAGCAGCTATTGTATCTGCAGTTTCTCCTGATTGAGATAAGAAAATACATAAAGTTTTATCATCTACAATTGGATCTCTATATCTAAATTCTGATGCAATATCAACTTCTGTAGGGATTCTACAAAGTTTTTCAATAGAATTTTTTCCTGTAAGACCTGCATGCATTGCTGTACCACATGCAACAATATAAATTTTATTTAAGCCTGATAAATATTCTTTTGTAAATTTAAGTTCATCAAATTCACATTTTGAATTTACATTTATTTTAGCACCTATTGTCTCTCTAATGGCAGTAGGTTGTTCAAAAATTTCTTTTAACATGAAATCATCATAACCTTCTTTTTCAGCTGCTGTGGCATTCCATTCAATAGACTGTGTTTTTTTTCAATTTTATTTAAATCTTTATCATAAAATTTTGCAGAATCTTTTGTTAAAACAACAAATTCTAAATCATTTAAAAGATAAAAATCTCTTGTATATGAAAGAATAGCTGGAATATCAGATGATAAATATTTTTCGTCTTCACAAGTTCCTATAACTAAGGGGCTATCTTTTCTTACAACTATCATATTATCTGGGTAAAGACTTGAAATAACTTCAAGTGCAAAACTTCCTTTTAAATCTAAACAAGCATTTCTTACTGCTCTTAAAAATTTTAAATCATCATTTTCTGTATCTTTTTTTGTAAAATAATAATGTATTAAATTAGGGATAACTTCTGTATCTGTTTGAGAATAGAAAGTATATCCTTTATCAGTTAAAAATTTTCTTAATTCATTAAAGTTTTCAATAATTCCGTTATGAACTACACTAAATGTTTTTGAATTATCTTGGTGAGGGTGAGAGTTCTCCTTTGATGGTTTTCCGTGTGTTGCCCATCTTGTGTGAGCAATACCGACAGTTCCTTCTAATTTATCAATTCCATCTAAATTTGATAAGTTTTTAACTCTTCCTTTATCTTTCATTATTGAAAGACCATCTTTTTCAATTGTTGAAATACCAGCTGAGTCATATCCTCTGTATTCCAATCTTGTTAAACCTGCCAAAAGAATAGGGCATGCTTTTTTTTTGTTCCTATGTAACCTACAATTCCACACATAATTTAAATCCTCCTAAATATATATTGAAAATTTTTAAAAATTAATTTGATATATTAACACATCAAAATAAAATTGATAGAGTTAAAACATCTAAATCAATATTTTTAAAATTTATGGAATTGAAAGTATGCAAACTTAAAATATTAACTTCTGTTCTAATATTACTATTAGTTTTTAATTAATACTGATGACCTTAAGTAAAAGCCACTAGAGCATCCGCCGAATATTTCGATAACTCTAGACCTCGTCAACCTCCTGAAAATAGTGGTCCTGGCGCTTGAAAATAACTCCTTTCTTGATATTTTTATGCATCTTTCAATTTTACTTTATTATATTACATCAAAAGAAAAATTTGTGCAAGTACTTTACAAAAAATAATCTTGATTTAATACTAACTTATAATGTATAATAAATATAGAAAAAAAAATAAAGAAGGAATTAAAATGTTTAACATAGAAGAAGAATTAAAAAATTACCAGGAAAACCTGGAGTATATGTAATGCACGACAAAGATGACAATATAATATATGTAGGAAAAGCTGTTTCATTAAAGAACAGAGTAAGGTCATATTTTAGAAAAACAAATAAGACCGAAAGAATCAAAAAAATGGTAAGTTTAATAGACCACTTTGAATACATAGTTGTTGACAATGAAGCAGAAGCATTAATTTTGGAATGCAACTTAATCAAGAAAAATAGACCCAAATTCAATGTTTTATTAAAAGATGACAAAACATATCCATATATCAAAATAGATGTAAAATCAGATTATCCAACTGTAGTTTTAACAAGAAGACTTATAAATGACGGAGCAAAATATTTTGGACCATATGCAAATCCAGGTGCTGCAAAGGAAATGATAGATTTTATAAAACAAAAATATAAAATACGCCAATGTAGAAATTATCAAAATAGAACAAGACCATGCTTGAATTATCACATAAAAAGATGTTTAGCACCATGTATGGGATATGTAACACCAGAAGAGTACAAAAAACAAATTGACGAAATAATTGATTTGCTAGAAGGAAAAACAGATAAAATTTTAAAAGAACTAGACAAGCAAATGCAAGAAGCATCAGCAAAACTAGATTTTGAAAAAGCAGCAGAACTAAGAGATAGAAAATTGGCAATAGAAAGAGCGTCATCTAAACAAAAAGTATCAAATATTTCAGAAAATAACATAGATGTTATAGGACTATACAAATCTGAATTAGAAGTTTGTATAGAAATATTCTTTGTGCGTGGAAGTAAAATGATAGGAAGAGAACATTACTTTTTTCCCAGAATTAAAAGATATGGAAGATAGTGAAATTTTATCAGGATTTATAAAACAATATTATTTAGAAAATCCAAATATACCAAGCAAAATAATGCTGAGAGAAGAATTGCCTGAAAAAGATGTAATAGAGCAATGGTTATCCACAATATTAGGAAAAAAAGTGGAATTAAAAAGCCCTAAAAAAGGAGAAAAACTAAGATTTGTAGAGATGGCAGAAAATAACGCAAAAGTTACATTAGAAAACAAAGAAAAAAAGACAAATCAGAAATATTAATGGAACTAAAAGATGCACTTAAAATGGACAAATTACCACGAAAAATCGAAACATATGATATATCAAATATATCAGGAGAATTCATGGTTGCAGGAATGTGTGTAATGCAAGATGGAGTTATTAAGAAAAAACTTATCAAGGAGATTTAAAATAAAAACAGTTTTAACACAAGATGACCCTAAATGTATGGAAGAGGTTGTAACAAGAAGATTAGCACATTCAATAGACCACGAAGATAAAGGCTTTGGAAAACTGCCAGACGCAATATTTGCAGATGGTGGTATAACACAAATTAGAGCAATTAGAAATGCTATAAACAAATATGAAAATCTTGATATAAAAAAATATTTGGTATGGTCAAAAATGACAAGCATCAAACAAGAGCATTGATAGATGAAAATAGAAATGAAATACCAATTTCGGAAAATCTTATGAATTTAATAACTAGATTCCAAGACACAGTGCATGATACAGCAATTACATATCACAGGAAATTGCGTGCTAAAGCGATTACTAAATCAGAGTTAGATGATATTGAGGGAATAGGTGAAGTTAAGAAAAGAGAGTTGCTTAAAAAGTTTGGGAGTGTTGAAAAAATAAAGCAGGCTTCTAAAGAAGAATTAATGGAAGTAAAAGGTATAACAGAAAAAATAGTAGAACAAATAAAAAATAGGGATTAGGGGCCACTGCTCAAAATCCCGTTTTTTTATATACAAGATTATCATATATTAATATTTAAAGAAAAAGTCCCTATGGAAGACCCGAAGAAGCATTTTTTCTGAAAATATTAATATATGATAATTTTTCTTATTAAAAGAATTCGGGATTTTAGGAGATACACCTTTAATCCCGAAAAATTATTTTGAAATTAAATACAAATTATCTTTAGCAAGATTAGCATCAAGACCATCAGGAGCCTTATAAAGTACAGAAACATTTTTAAAATTAGACTCATCTTTAATTCTATCCAAAATAGCATCATTATCCATATATGCCTTTATAGACAATACATAAGAATCTTCACCATTCAAACTCTCATCATCAATAACACAATGAAGTTCATCATTATTATTAACATTAATAATCAAAGTTCTATTATAAACCATCATTTCAGGAACACTTTGCATATGATTAAAGAAATTATCATAAACATACACAAAAGATTTATCCTTATTTTCTTCAGCAATATTCAAAATATCTTTGTAATTTTTATACAAAAATCTAGGCTCAGAAAATGCCAAACCAATTGAAACTAACACAATTGAAATTACAGTAAATAAAGCATAATTACATTTAAATGTAATAAATTCATTTAATATAAAGAAAAATGTTAGTACAATAAAAGGAATAACAGGCATTATATATCTTAATTCCTGGAAAGATGTCATTTTAACTGCAATAAAATAGTAAAAAATACTAGGCACAATTGTAATTAAAACAACAAATTTTTTCTTTACTTTTTTTATACACAAAGCAATTGTTGCAATAGCAAATAAAATTAATATACTAACCATTAATGCAGTGTTAGAATTATTAATACTAAAAGCATATGCAAGATGTTTTAAATAATCAAAAAAATATGTGCAAAATATCCAGAATTTTCTAAGTTTGTTAAACCTCTATCTGAAAAGAATAAATGCTTTAAGCAAGGCACAAATAATAGAATTCCTAGTGCACCATATACAACATGAGAAACGACATATTTTGAAATCACCTTTTTATCAGTTTTAGTCCTAAACATTTCAATTAACATTATAGCAAATATGAAAAATGCATAAATTGCAAAAAAGTATTGTGTTAAAAATCCTAATACTGTAGCAACTCCAAGTTGAACTGTAAATTTTTTATCCATAATAAAATTATTTTTATACAATTTTAAACTTAAATAAAAATAAAGTAAAATAAAAGTGGTTAATAACATATACATTCTTTGGAATAAAACCATTGAAATAGTTCCCATTGATAAACCATATAATATTAATGCTGGAAAAACTAAATTGTCCTTTTTCAAAAGTTTCAAAATTTTAATAAGTATTACACAACTACAAATAAAAGCAATTATATTTACAATAAAGGCAGAGTAAAGTGAGAAATTTCCACCAAAAAATAAAGTTGCAAAATGAACTAAAGTATAGAAAAATGGTGGATGATTGTCATATGCTTGATTCATAAATAGTGCTTTAAAATTTAATATATTACCAGGAGCAAGTGACAAAGCACTTTTACATATTCATGGCTTCTCCATACAGGGTTTGTGTTACCACTATCATAAGCATCCATTACACCATTTTTAGGATTTACAGATGAACATAGGGTATAGCCTTCATCCTCATGTAAACCAGATTTTTGTGTTTGGAAGTAAAAAAATTATTCCAGACATTATTGTAATTAACAAAATTACCAAAATTTTTTTCAAATTTTCTTTGTTTTTTAACATATCTAATCAACCTTTCTTAAAAAAAATGGAAAACGTGGGCATTACTGCCCAGGTTTTTTTAAAATGGTTCGTGCATTTACATGTGAACCGTTTGGTCGCGTGAAAATAATATTGCCAGAAATTCTAACTCTATTTATTCGCGCTAATACCCTTAATATAAAGGATATTAATAAGGCAAAGATTATAAAAATAAAAATCCTTTTTTTCATATTGCCTCCTTTTAAATACAGTGTTTATAGTAACAAAAAAATTATATCATTGTTTGTTAATTTTAACAATGAATTTTGAAAAATTGGAATATTTTATTTTTTTTTTTGAATATATATATTAAAAAAGGTTTTATATAGGGGGATTTTTATGGGAGATATTTTTAATGTGAAATATAATGAAAAATTGGACAGGCTTGAAATTCCAAAGAAAAAAGTCTGCAATTGGATTATGGAAGTTCGTAAAAAACATAAATTTTTTTCGAGCATATTACTAAGCCTTTTTATTTTTTTAGGCATTAATTTTTATTTGATATTTAGTTTTATGAAAATTTTAGAAAATATTTAAAGAATATAAATAACAATTTTATGAGTCGTGAATAGTAACTGTTAAAATTTACGGTTCTTAAAAATATTAAAAATATCCTTTAAAAAAATAAAAAAGTATGGTAAAATATAACTATTCTAGAAAAAGGAGGAATAGTAGTAATTACTATACAAAAAAAATATGAAATTAGCAAACGAATGGAAAGATTATAAAATAATAGACATGGCAGATGGCCAAAAACTAGAAAAATGGGGAGATGTAATATTATCAAGACCAGACCCACAAATAATATGGAAAGACAAAAGCTTTCCAAAAAATGGAAAGAAATAAACGCAACATATCACAGAAGTAGTTCTGGAGGAGGCTCTTGGGAATTTAACAAAAAAGATGCCAAAACAATGGCAAATAAAATATAAAAATTTAACATTTAACATCAAACCAATGGGTTTTAAACATACAGGACTATTTCCAGAGCAAGCAGTCAACTGGGACTGGATGATAAACAAAATTAAATCAGAAAAAAGAGAAATAAAAGTATTAAACTTATTTGCATATACAGGAGGGGCAACAGTAGCATGTGCTTCAGCAGGCGCATCAGTATGTCATGTTGATAGTTCAAAAGGAATGGCAACATGGGCAAAAGAAAATATTGAATCATCTGGATTAAAAGACAAACCAGTTAGATTTATTGTTGATGATGTTGTTAAATTTGTGAACAGAGAAATAAGAAGAGGCAACAAATATGATGCAGTAATAATGGACCCACCTTCATATGGTAGGGGAGCAAAAGGCGAAGTTTGGCAGTTTGAAAATAATATATATGATTTAGTAGAATTGTGTACAAATGTATTATCAGATAACCCATTATTTTTCTTGATAAATTCATATACAACAGGAATTTCTAGTAAAGTTTTGGAAGATATTTTGAATTTGACAGTTGCAAAAAAAAAAATATAAGGGTAAATTGGAGTCAGGAGAAATAGGAATTCCAATGGAAAATTCAAGCTTGGTATTGCCATGTGGAATCTATGGTAGATGGGAAATTTGAAAAATAATTACAATTTTGGCTGTGTCAAATTTCATTTAAAACGCGGTTACATACATATGTATGCGCCCTTGCCTTTTAAATAAAATTTTTCTTGACAAAATTTAATTCTTTTTCAAATTAATAATTTGTGTTTGAAAAAGGAGAGAGATATGCAAAATTTAAAAGTAATTTATGAGGACAATCATATTATAGTAGTAGAAAGACCCCAAATATTCCATCACAATCTGACAAAACAGGCGATATAGATATGCTTACACTTGTAAAACAATATATAAAAGAAAAATATAACAAGCCTGGAAACGTATATTTAGGACTTGTACATAGGCTTGACAGACCTGTTGGGGGATTATGATTTTTGCAAAAACATCTAAAGCGGCAAGTAGATTAAGTAACCAAGTAAGAGAGAAAATATTTAAAAAAGAATATTTAGCAGTTGTTGATGGAAAAATAACCACAAGAAGCGGTACTTTAGAAAACTACTTATATAAAGATGAAAGAAATAATATGAGTAAAGTTGTTAACAAAGATAAGAAAAATGCAAAACTTGCAAAGTTGGATTACGAAGTAATAACATATAATGAAGTTAAAAATTTGAGTTTATTAAAAATAAATTTACATACAGGTAGACATCATCAAATAAGAGTTCAATTATCAAATTTTGGACATAGTATATTTGGAGACCAAAAATATGGAAGAGGACAAGGAAAACAAATAGCTTTATGGGCATATAAATTGACGATTGAACATCCAATAACAAAAGAAAAAATGACATTTACAGACTTGCCAGATACAGTTGGAACGTGGTGCATTTTAAAAGATATACATAATTTATAAAAACTATTAAGGGATTAATATGGTCCTTTAGTAGTTATTTTTTTAACTATTAAAGAATTCGAATGGTTCTTTAGTAGTTTTTTTATTTTAATAAAATTAAAGGATTCAAATATGTTTTTATTTTATAAAACTGGCAAAATATTTTACAAAATAAAAAAATTAAAATAATATAAATAAAAATATACTTTTTATAAACGAATTAAACCATTTTTAAAATTACATGATAAACTATAGAAAACTTAAGAAAAAGAGTGGTGAGAAAAATGATAGACAAAATTACAGAATTTCTAACCAACAAAATTAGGAAAGAAATGCCAGATGTTGATGATGAAAGGGCAGAAATAATAAACTACGGACTTCAAATATTAATAGGAGAAGTACCAAAATTTTTTATAATGCTTCTTATCGCATATGCATTAGGACTATTAAAATTAAGTTTAATTACATTTTTAATAATTATGCCGTATAGAATGTTTTCTGGAGGATTCCATTTACACACTCATATAGGATGCATAATAACAACAACAACATTTTATTGTGGAGTAGCATTTTTATCAAAAAGCATAATGTTAAATGATATTACAAAATATGTATTTATAGCATGTGTTGCAATATTTGGGATTATAATGATAAAACTTTATGCTCCAGCAGATACCGAAGAGGTACCAATTTTAAGCAAAAAGATAAGAAAACAAAAACAAATTATGTCATATGTGTGTTTGATTGTTGGACTAGCAATAGCAACAATTATAAAAAATGAGTTAATATCAAATATGATAATATTTGGATATTTTACTCAAACATGTATGATTACAAAAGTAGCATATAAACTTACCAAGAATAAATATGGATATAAAGTTTATGAAAATGCTTAAATTACTTAGTTAATATTAAAATACATACCGGTAGTATTTTTATATTATATTTTTTTAAACAAAGGAGGAAACCTTTATGTTAAAATTATTAGCAAAAGTTGCAGAAAAATATGCAAAATCTACTAACACAGTCTTGCTATTTATGGTCAATATTTCATCAACCAAAAATGCCAGCTAGTTTAGTAAAAAAAGATTAGTTATTTAGCTTAAATATAAGTAGTTCGACAATACTTATATTTAGGATACACAATATACTCAATGTTAGTATACAATCCATTAGAAAGAACAGGCAACTGTTCTTTTATTATGTATTAGGAAAGTTATGAAACATTCCTAATACATAACAAAAAAAATGATAGAATTAATCTATCATTTTAATAATAAATTTCTAATTGTTGTGAGAAATATTTTTCGTTTTTGTTAGTATACAAATTAACATTATTATTTTTCTTTAATATTTGCCTTATTTCCCATAATCCAAGACCTGTATGATTTTGTTTACCAGAAACGCCTTTATTAAATATTTGTTCAATATCTACATCTTTATCTTTATAAGTATTTTCTATTAATATTATATTTCTATTATTTTTAGATTCGTTTCTAAATACTATATTTAAGATTTTTTCATCACATTCAGATGCGGCCTCTATAGCGTTATCTAATAAAATACCTAGTATTCTTGCAAATTCATATATTTTCATATGTAAATCATTTAAATCTAATAATACAGTAAGATTTACTTTTATGCCTTTTTCTAAAGCCTCATTGTATTTTGCAGTAATTAAGTTATATACTCCTGGATTATTTATAATATCTGGGTCTAAAACATATAAATTATTGACCTTTGTACAATCTTCTTCAAGTTGAGAATAATAACTTTTTAGACCATCCATGTCATTTGTTTTTATATAACCACCAATTGTTGTTACAATATTATCAAAATCATGTTTAAAACCTCTAACACTATCATGCAAAATGTGTAATGTTTTATTATATTCTTCGGCACTTTCTAACTTTTTAGTTGTTGTAACTAATTTCATTATTTTGGCTAAACTATAAAAACTTAAACCAAAATATGCAAGTAGAGAAATAAAATTAAAAAATGTAAATTCAATAGGTAATATATCAATATATTTTGAACTTAATATTCCTTGTAAAAAAATATAGTTATAAAGCCAAAAGCAAAATTAATTGTTATTATAGATTTAGTCTTTTTTATCAAAATCCTCAAGAATATTTAATGTAACTTTTCTATATTTAAAAATAAGTATTAAAATAAAAACAACCAAATACATTAATAAATTAAAAGGAACTCTATAAATAAAAATAGTATTATTTTGTTCATAAGTTATATGAAGTAAATCTAAATAAGGATTAGCGAGTAAACTTCCAACTAAATTAAATACTATACTTGGAAATAAAGTAGCAATAGTGGATTTTGTAAAACCAAGTTTCATTACAAAATATAAAACTATAAATGCAGTTGCATAATTAAATATAATATTATAAGGCCAACTAACAAATAAATTTGCAATAACACCAATTAATCCAATAGATAAAATGTAAATTAATTTTTGCTTAGTCTCAAATTTTATATTGAAAATATTTGATATCAAAGCAAGAGATAAGGGTGCTTCAATTAACATTAGTAAAGGTATTGAAAAGAATTTTACCAATTCCTCATTCGGCGTACTCAACGCCAACCAAATATTATTTAGAACGTTCATTATTATTAACCTCCTCAATCAAACTCTTTTTAAATTTAGGTCCAATCTCACAAGTAGAACCATTATCAAAATACACAATATTACCAATAGAATCAAGATTAGCTATATTATCAATATTAACAATAAAAGATTTATGAGCCCTAACAAAATTAGAAGGCAACAAGGTCATAATTTTATTAAAAGAACTATATGTTTCATAATCACGACTCTTAGTATGAAAAATCAACTTCATACCATCACGTTTAATATACAAAATCTCGCCCTGATCAATTATAGTCTTTTTATTATCAAGTTTAAGATATCTTTTTGGCAATCCATTAATATCATCAAATAAACGAACAATAGTCTCTTCTAATCTATCCGCAGTAACAGGTTTAGCAAGATAATCAAAAGTTTTAAACTTATAAGCCATCATAGCATACTCTAAATGAGCAGTAGTAAAAATAAAATATGTATCTTTATTACTTTCTCTAACCTTCGAAGCAACTTCTAAACCACTTTTATCAGCCTTTAAATTTATATCTAAAATTAACACATCAGTTTTATTATCATCAATATAATCCAATAATTTATTAACATCATTTGTTGATATTCCAACCTTAGCATCATAGCCATGTTTTACAAAAATATTTTCTAAAATTTTTGAAAATTTATCTAAAATATTTACATTGTCATCACAAATATCGAAATTAAGCATTTTACAATCCCCCTTTAAAATAAATTTGCCAGAAAGAAAGTAATCGACAAAAAAATAAAATTTCCTTTATTTTCCAGCAACAATAACAATATAATCTAAAAATCAAACAATGTCAATAGAAAATTTACAAATTTATCCAATTGGTAAAAATATTAACATCAATAGTGTTTTAATGTTGAACAATAAGTATCAAAAGCAGACAACATATGCTAAAATAATTCAAAAATTTAATATACTAATAAAAGGAATAAAAAACAAAAGAAGACATAAATTTAAATAAGGGAGATGATTAATTTGAAAAAAATTTCTATAATAACAATATTAATAATTTTAATTACTTGTTTAGCATTTATAATAGAAGAAAAAAGTAATGTAAAAACTGTAGAAACAAGTGCTCAAAGCCTTAGCACCAAAAAAAAATAGGGTGGGGAATAAAAAGAAATGATAATCATAAGCAACCGGATTTAGGAAAGATGAATAAAGAAATTATAGAGAAAAAATAATGGTATTGCAATGGGAAATAGTAATGACAAATATATATATCTAACATTTGATGAAGGATATGAAGCGGGATATACTAAGCAAATTTTATCAACATTAAAAGAGACAAACGTAAAAGCAGCCTTTTTTATTACAGCACATTACCTAAATACTCAACCAGAATTAGTAAAACAAATGATTGATGAGGGACATATTGTTGGAAATCATACAGTAAATCATAAAAGCATGCCAACACTTACTGAGAAACAAATAAATTCAGAAGTTATGGATTTGCATAAATCAATTTATAATCAGTTTGGATATGAAATGAAATATATAAGACCGCCAATGGGGGAGTTTAGTGAGAAAAGTATCAGTGTTACAAATTCGTTAGGATATAAAACTGTAATGTGGTCATTTGCATATGAAGATTGGAATGAAAATAAACAACCAGAAGAAAATAGTGCTAAAAAGAAAATTATAGATAATGTTCATAATGGAGAAGTAATGCTTCTACATGGAAATTCAAAAACTAACACTAACATATTAGGAGATATTATTAATGAAATAAAAAATATGGGATATGAGTTTAAAACATTGGATGAATTTAAAAATATTTCCAAAAACTGTTGACACAAAGCCAAAAGCATTGTATAATATAAAAGCATGAATTAAGCGAAGAAACCGAATGTGGCTACATCCTTACGGAAAAAAGGGATGGAGGGAACTTCGGCGGAGTATGTCATGGCAAAGACCAGGCGGTAAGTTTTTAAAAATAGTACTTATCCCAGAATTATCATGCATATTTTGGGTTTTAAAAATGGGTGCTTTGAAAACACCAGAGTACGTTTTAACTTGCCAAGGTAATTTAGGCAGAAATCATAACTGCCAACAGGGGAAACCCACAAAATAAAATTTATATAAGGAGGGAAAATTACAATGGCAAACACAACAGTTGTAACAAGTGAAAAAATTAGAATAAGATTAAAAGCTTATGACCATGTAGTTTTAGATCAGTCTGCTGAGAAGATAGTAGAAACAGCTAAAAAAACAGGAGCAAAAGTTTCAGGTCCTATTCCACTACCAACACAAAAAGAAGTAGTAACAATCTTACGTTCTCCACACAAATACAAAGATTCAAGAGAACAATTTGAAATGAGAACACATAAAAGAGTTATTGATATTCTTTACCCAACACAAAAAACAGTTGATACTCTAATGAAATTAGAATTACCAGCAGGTGTTGATATCGAAATCAAATTATAATGCTAACGAAAAACATTATAATAATGAAATGAACGTTGTAAATAAACTAGCAAAGCAAGTTTACAAACTAAAAATCTAAAACCAAGCTGATATTACACATAAAACAATGTGCAAATACAAGTATCAGCCAATAGTAAGGAGAGAAAAAATGAAAAAAGGAATAATCGGAAGAAAAGTTGGAATGACACAAATCTTTGATGAAAAAGGAAATGTAATTCCAGTAACAGTTATAGAAGCTGGACCATGTACAGTAGCACAAGTAAAAACAGTTGAAACTGATGGATACGATGCTGTACAATTAGGATTTGGTGAAGTAAAAGATAAACATATTAATAAACCAGAAAAAGGACATTTTGCAAAAGCTGGTCTTGAATCAAAAAAAACACTTAAGAGAATTCAGATTAGAATCAGTTGAAGGTGTTAAAGTTGGAGACGAAGTTAAAGCAGATGTATTCGAAGCTGGAGAAAAAAGTAGATGTTCAAGGAATATCTAAAGGAAAAGGATTCCAAGGTGTTATCAAAAGACATGGACAACACAGAGGACCTATGGGACATGGTTCTATGTACCACAGAAGACCAGGTTCAATGGGATCTACATCAACACCAGGTAGAGTATTTAAAGGTAAAAAACTTCCAGGACATATGGGAAGAGTTACAATTACAATACAAAACTTAGATGTTGTAAGAGTAGATATGGATAAAAATGTTATCTTAATAAAAGGTAGTGTTCCAGGACCTAAAGGAGCTATCTTAAAAATAAAATCAGCTGTAAAGGCTAGTAAATAGAAGGAAGGAGGAAATACGAAATGCCAAAAGTAGATGTATATGATATAAAAGGTAAAAAAGTAAGTGATGTTGAATTAGCTGAAGCTATATTTGGAATTGAACCAAATGAAGCAATAGTACATGATGTACTAGTAAACTACTTAGCTAATCAAAGACAAGGTACACAAAGTACAAAAACAAGAGCAGAAGTTCGTGGTGGTGGTAGAAAACCATGGAGACAAAAAGGAACAGGTAGAGCAAGACAAGGAAGTATCAGAGCTCCACAATGGGTAAAAGGTGGTATAGCTTTAGGTCCAAAACCTCGTTCATACAAATATACTGTTAACAAAAAAGAAAGAAGATTAGCAATTAAATCTTTATTAAGTTCAAAAGTAATTGAAAATGAATTAACAGTTGTTGATAAATTAGAATTAGCAGAAATCAAAACAAAAATAATGGTAAAAGCATTAGCAGACTTAAAAGTAGAAGGAAAAACATTAATTATTGTTCCAGAGAAAAATACAAATGTATTAATGTCAGCTAGAAATATTGAAGGAGTTAAAACAATAACTTTAAACAATATCAACGTATTTGATTTATTAAAATACAACAACCTAGTTTTACCTCTAGAAACTGTTAAGAAAATTGAGGAGGTGTACGCATAATGAAACCAGAAGAAATTATAATTGCACCAGTTGTTACTGAAAAAAGTAATGATGAATTACAACAAGGAAAATACACATTCAAAGTAAACAAAAAAGCTACAAAAGTTGAAATAGCAAAAGCTGTTGAAAAACTTTTTGAAGTTAAAGTATTAAAAGTAAATACAATGAAAGTTAATGGAAAAAAGAAAAGAGTAGGATACCATACAGGAAGAACTTCAGATTGGAAAAAAGCTATAGTTACTATAGAAACAAATCCAGCAGAAGTATCTTACTTAGCTAAAGGTGGTAAAAAGCAACTAAAGCTACTAAGAAATTCAAAGATTCTATAGATGAATTTATGGGAGCTTAATATGAAAGAACATATAGATTTTAGTAAGAAAGAACAAAGAAAAAGAATTTTACAAAGCACTAAGAAAAGATATTAAAGCCTATGAAAACAATTATCAAAAATATAAAAAAGAGATGAAGCATTAGCAAAAGTAGAATCTGAAAGAATGGGAAGAGAAATAGAAGCTTCTAAAGTATTTACAGAATTAGAAGATTGCAGATTTTAAATAAAAATATCGGGAAAGAACCCGGAGAATAAAAAATATCTGTTATGCGGAGCAGGAAAAATATCCGTAAATAAGTAGAGAAGAAAAACGAGCAAAATTTAAGATTTTCATCGTTTTGAAGGGAGAATAGAAAATGGGAATGAAACACTTCAACGCATACACACCATCAAGAAGAAACATGACAGTTTCAGACTTTGCAGAAATAACAAAGAAAACACCAGAAAAATCTTTACTTGCAAAAAAGAAAGAAAAAGCTGGAAGAAACAGTTATGGTAGAATAACAGTAAGACATCAAGGTGGAGGAAACAGACAAAAATATAGAATAATAGATTTTAAAAGAAGAAAAGATAACATGGAAGCAACAGTTATCGGTATAGAATACGATCCAAACAGAAGTGCAAATATAGCATTAATCCAATATGAAGATGGAGAAAAAGCTTACATATTAGCACCACAAGGATTAACAGATGGAGACAAAGTAATATCAGGAGAAACAGCTGATATAAAAGTTGGAAATTGCATGCCAATCGACAGCATTCCAGTAGGTACATTAATCCACAATATCGAATTAAATCCAGGACAAGGTGGAAAATTAGTAAGAACAGCTGGACAAAGTGCTCAATTAATGGCTAAAGAAGGAAAATATGCAACATTAAGATTGCCATCAGGAGAAATGAGAAAAGTTTTAGCTAAATGTAGAGCAACTATAGGAGTTATAGGAAATGCAGATCATGAAAACGTTAAAATCGGTAAAGCCGGAAGAAAACGTCACATGGGATGGAGACCAGAAGTTAGAGGTTCTGTAATGAACCCAGTAGATCACCCACATGGTGGTGGTGAAGGTAAAGCTCCAGTAGGACACGCTGGACCAATGACACCTTGGGGTAAACCAGCTCTTGGATACAAAACAAGAAACAAAAAGAAATCTACAAACAAATTTATTGTTAAGAGAAGAAAATAATATTTTAAAATATAAAATAGCAATTTGTTACCCGAAAATTTTTAATAATTTTCGGATGGCAATTAGCAATATGAAGGGAGAACATGGTATATGTCTAGATCAAGCAAGAAAAAAACCATTCGTTCAAGAAAAACTATTAAAAAGAATAGAAGCAATGAACGAAACAGGAAGTAAAGAAGTTCTAAAAACATGGTCAAGAGCTTCAACAATATATCCACAAATGGTTGGTCATACAATAGCTGTACATGATGGAAGAAAACACGTTCCAGTATATATAGCTGAAGAAATGATCGGTCATAAATTAGGTGAATTTGCTCCAACAAGAACATTCAAAGGACACGCTGGAGACAAAAAAACAACAGTAAAAAAATAAGAATTACGATATAAATAAAGGTGTACCCACCTAATAAAAAAAAGGAGGTAAGAAAAGTGGAAGAAACACTAGTAAAAGAAGCAAAAGCAACTCTTAAATTTGCAAGAATTTCATCTAGAAAAGTTAAAATAGTTGCAGATTTAATAAGAGGAAAAGATGTTGATGAAGCATTAGCAATAATGAAATTCACACCAAAAGCATCATCAGAAGTATTAGAAAAATTATTAAAATCAGCAATTGCAAACGCTGAAAATAATCATGATATGAAACATGAAAATTTATATGTTGCTGAAATATTTGCAAACCAAGGTCCAACTTTAAAGAGAATAAGACCAGCTGCAAAAGGTTCAGCAGTAAGAATTAGAAAAAGAACAAGTCATATAACAATAGTATTAAAAGAAAAGGAGGCTTAATTTAACCATGGGTCAAAAAGTACATCCAACAGGTGCGAGAGTTGGTATAATAAAAGATTGGAACTCTAAATGGTATGCAGATTCAAAAGATTTTGCAAATTATTTAGTAGAAGATCAAAAAATTCGTAAATTTTTAAAGAAAAAATTATATACTGCTGGTATTTCTAAAATAGAAATCGAAAGAACAGCAAAAATGGTAAAAATTAATTTATATACAGCTAAACCAGGAATTATAATTGGTAAAGGTGGAGCTGGTGTAGAAGCATTAAAAGCAGAAGTTAGCAAATTAATAGGAAAAGATGTTAACTTAAATATCGTTGAAGTTAAAAACATCGATACAGATGCACAATTAGTTGCAGAAAATATTGCAGGACAATTAGAAAGAAGAATTTCATTCAGAAGAGCTATGAAACAATGTATGCAAAAATCACTTAAAGCTGGTGCTTTAGGAATCAAAACTTCAGTATCAGGAAGATTAGGTGGAGCTGACATGGCTAGAACTGAATTCTATAAAGAAGGAAACATTCCACTTCAAACTTTAAGAGCTGATATAGATTATGGATTTGCAGAAGCAGATACAACATATGGAAAAATCGGTGTAAAAGTTTGGATATATAAAGGAGAAGTTCTTCCTACTAAAAAAATGGAAGGAGGAGACCAATAATGCCATTAATGCCAAAAAGAACAAAACATAGAAAAGTACAAAAAGGTAGAATGAGAGGAAAAGCAACAAGAGGAAATAGAGTTACAGACGGAGAATACGGAATACAAGCTGTAACAGCAGGTTTGATTACAAGTAATCAAATCGAAGCAGCCAGAATTGCTATGACTCGTTATATAAAAAAGAGGTGGAAAAGTTTGGATTAAAATATTCCCAGACAAACCAATAACATCTAAACCAATCGGTACTCGTATGGGTAAAGGTAAAGGTGCTCCAGAATATTGGGTAGCTGTAGTAAAACCAGGAAGAGTAATGTTTGAAATCGCTGGTGTACCAGAAGAAACAGCTAGAGAAGCCTTAAGACTTGCAATGAATAAACTACCTAATAAAACAAAATTCGTTGCTAGAGAATCTGAAAAGGTAGGTGGAAATGATGAAGATTAGTAAAATAAGAGAAATGTCTTCACCAGATTTAGAAAAAGAATTAGGTGAACTAAAAACAGAATTATTTAAATTAAAATTTAGTTTAGCTACAAACGGATTAGATAATCCAATGAAAATTAAAGAAGTTAAAAAAGATATAGCTAAAATAAATACTGTATTAACAGAAAGAAAAATAGCAGAAGCTAAAGCATAAAGCGACGATTTACGGAGCGATACTCAATAATTTGCCAGGCAAAAATTTTGAAAAAATTTTTGAATGACGATGAGCGAAACGAAGTGAAGCGAAAGGAGGATTCATAAATGGAAGAAAGAAATCTTCGTAAAACAATGACAGGAACTGTAGTATCTGACAAAATGGATAAAACAGTTGTTGTAGCAGTTGAAACAAGTGTTAGACACGACGTATATGGAAAAACAGTTAAAAGAACATATAAATTAAAAGCACATGACGAAAACAACGAATGCCATGAAGGTGACAAAGTTGAAGTTATGGAAACAAGACCACTTTCTAAAGATAAGAGATGGAGAGTAGTTAGAATTGTTGAAAAAGCAATAATAAAATAATGAAGGGAGAATAACCAAAATGATACAACAACAAACAATTTTAAAAGTAGCTGATAACACAGGTGCAAAAGAAATTATGTGTATTAGATGTTTAGGTGGATCTTACAGAAAAACATCAAACATTGGTGATGTTATAGTTGCTTCAGTTAAAACAGCAACACCAGGTGGCGTTGTAAAAAAAAGGTGATGTTGTAAAAGCAGTTATCGTTAGATCTAAAAAAGGATTAAGAAGACAAGATGGATCATATATAAAATTCGATGAAAACGCAGCGGTAATTATAAAAGAAGACGGAACACCAAAAGGAACTCGTATATTTGGACCAGTTGCAAGAGAATTAAGAGAAAAAGATTATATGAAAATATTATCTTTAGCTCCAGAAGTTCTTTAAGATGTTAACGAAAATGTTTAGTAAACATTTGAGTCTTACAGATTAAAGATGCATAGGTTTAGATTTTGTTAACGAAGATAGCCCAAAGGCTATATGAGTTTTACAAAAAATTAACCGTAGCTTCTATTTTCAAAATAGTAAAAAGAGTAAAGAAGAAGGGAGGCAATCTCTAATGAGATAAAAAAAGGAGATACTGTTCAAATCTTATCAGGAAATGATAAAGGAAAAACAGGAGAAGTACTAGAAGTAATACCAAAAGCTGACAAAATCGTTGTTAAAGGTGCTAACATCAGAAAAAAAACATGTTAAACCAAGAAAACAAGGAGAAGAAGGCGGAATAATATCAGTTGAAGTTGCTATACCAAGTGCAAAAGCAAACGTAGTATGCCCTAAATGTGGAAAAACTACAAAAGTTGGATATAGCGAAGAAAAAGGTGTAAAAGTTCGTGTTTGTAAAAAATGCGGTGCAAAATTAAAATAATAGTGAGTGAAAGGAGGACTAATACATAATGGAAAAATTAAGAGAACAATATGAAAAAGAAGTAGTTCCAGCATTAATGAAAAAATTCAATTATAAATCAGTTATGCAAGTTCCAAAACTTGATAAAATAGTTATAAACATAGGTTTAGGAGATACAAAAGAAAATCCTAAATCATTAGAAAACGCAATGAACGATTTAAGCATTATTACAGGTCAAAAACCAGTAATAACAAAAGCTAGAAAATCAATTGCTGCATTCAAATTAAGAGAAGGTGCAAACATAGGATGCAAAGTAACATTAAGATCAGACAAAATGTATGATTTTGCTTACAAACTATTCAATGTAGCACTTCCTAGAGTTAGAGATTTTAGAGGAGTTTCAGGAAATTCATTTGATGGAAGAGGAAACTACTCAATGGGTATAAAAGAACAATTAATATTCCCAGAAATCGAATATGATAAAGTAGACAAATTAAGAGGTATGGATATTATATTCGTAACAACAGCTAATTCAGACGAAGAAGCAAAAGAATTATTAAAATTAATGGGAATGCCTTTTAAAAACTAGTCAAAAGGAGGAAATAAAAAACTATGGCTAAAAAATCAATGAAAATAAAACAAGCAAGACCACAAAAATACAGCACAAGAGAATATAATAGATGTAAATTATGTGGTAGACCACATGCATATATCAGAAAATATGGTATTTGCCGTGTTTGCTTTAGAGAATTAGCACATAAAGGTGAGATACCAGGGGTTAAGAAAGCTAGCTGGTAAAAATCGATTTAAAGAAGCAATCTGCACATTTTTAACATTTATTACAAACCTCGGCATACAAACGTATAGCCTCGTCTTGTAATAAATATCAAAAATGCACATCTTACTACTTTAAATCAATTTTTAGAGATATAAATACACAATAAATAACTTTATAAAGAAAAGGAGGAAAAAGAGTTGAATACTACAGATCCAATCGCAGATATGTTAACAAGAATCAGAAATGCAAATACATCAAAACATAAAACAGTAGATATACCTGCATCAAAAATGAAAACAGGAATAGCTGAAATATTATTCAAAGAAGGATATATTAAAGCTTACGAAGAAATAAAAGATGAAAATCAAGGAATCATCAGAGTTACTCTTAAATATGATGAAAAAGGAAATAGAGTAATTGATGGATTAAGAAGAATCAGTAAACCAGGATTAAGAGTTTATGCTTCTAAAGAAGAATTACCAAAAGTATTAAACGGTTTAGGTATAGCAATAATCTCTACATCTCAAGGTTTAAAAACAGATAAAGAAGCAAGACAATTAGGAGTAGGTGGAGAAGTACTAGCATATGTATGGTAATATCCATTAAAAAGGCGAAAGCTATATGACATAATCAAAATATAAGGAGGAAAAGAAAATGTCAAGAATAGGAAATAAACCTATAACAGTACCTGATGGTGTAGAAGTAAAAATAGATGGACACAAAATTACTGTAAAAGGACCAAAAGGAACATTAGAAAGAGAAGTACATAAAAATATTTCTTTAGAAATGAATGATAATGTTATTAAAGTAACAAGAAAAAATGATGAACCAGCTAACAGAAGTTTACATGGTTTAACAAGAACTTTAATCAATAACATGATAATTGGTGTAACACATGAATACACTAAAGAATTACAAATCAATGGTGTTGGTTACAGAGTTGCAAAACAAGGAACAGGAATAAATATGACTTTAGGATATTCTCATCCAGTAATTATGGAAGCACCAGAAGGAATTACTTTTGATGTTCCTAATGCAAATACAATTATCGTTAGAGGTATTGATAAAGAATTAGTAGGTCAAACAGCAGCAGTTGTAAGATCTAAGAGACCACCAGAAGTATATAGAGGTAAAGGTATTAAATATGCTGATGAAGTTATTAGACGTAAAGAGGGTAAAACTGGTAAATAAATTCAAATGAAAATCAGCATCTTGCACATTTTTATTTCATTAATCAGACTTCGACGTACAGACGTACGACTTCAGCCTGCTTAATTTATAAAAATGCACAATATACTAATTTTGATTTGAATTAAAATAATAAACCAAAAAATCTAAAACGAAACAAAGCATATTAATTGTATAATTACTACGTAGCTAAAATAGTTTGAGTTTGGCAGGCAAAATTTTGAAAAAATTTTGAATGACGATGACCGGAGCAGAGCGTAGGGAAAGGGAGAATAAAAATGGTTAAGAAAACAGATAGAAAAATGGAAAGAACAAGAAGACATTTAAGAGTTAGAACAAAAGTATCTGGAACAAGTGAAAGACCAAGACTATGTGTATATAGAAGTAACGCAAACTTATATGTACAAATCATAGATGATGTTGCAGGAAACACATTAGTTAGTTGTTCAACATTAGATAAAGATATAAAAACAAAACATGCTAATAAAGAAGCAGCTAAAGAAGTTGGAGCAATGATAGCTAAAAAAGCATTAGAAAAAAATATTGATACAGTAGTTTTTGATCGTGGTGGATACATTTATCACGGTGTAGTAAAAGAATTAGCAGAAGCTGCTAGAGAAGGCGGATTAAAATTCTAGAATAAAAAGAGGAGGAATAAAAACCAATGGAAGAAAAAAGCGAATTAAAAGAAAAAGTTGTTGCCATAAACAGAGTTGCAAAAGTTGTTAAAGGTGGTAGAACTTTTAGATTTAGTGCTGTAGTTGTAGTTGGTGACGAAAACGGACGTATTGGTGTTGGAAACGGTAAAGCAGCCGAAGTTCCAGACGCAATCAAAAAAAAAAGCTATGCAAGAAGCTAAGAAAAACTTAGTTGAAGTACCAATCGTTGATACAACAGTTCCACATGAATTTGTTGGAAAATTCGGTAGTGCTAAAGTTTTATTAAAACCAGCTGCTGTTGGTACTGGATTAATAGCTGGAGGTAGCGTTAGACCTGTACTAGAACTTGCAGGATATAAAAACATAAGAACAAAAGTTATTGGAACAAACAATCCAAGAAACGTTGTTTATGCTACAATAGAAGGATTAAAAGCTATGCAAACAGCTGAACAAGTAGCTAAAAAAAGAGGTAAAAAAGTAGAAGAAATTTTATAGTAAAATACGAAATTTAGTAAAGGGAAAACACATTAACATGGGGCAAGAATATAAAGTTCGTATAGTCCCGTGGAAAAAAAAATGTACCCTGTTAAAGAAAGAGGAGGTGCAAGCGCAAAATGAAGTTAGGAGAATTAAAACCAGCTGAAGAAAAAGTTTCAAGAAGAAGAGTAGGACGTGGAATCGGTTCTGGACTTGGAAAAACATCAGGAAGAGGACATAAAGGACAAAAAGCAAGATCAGGTGGCGGAGTAAGAAGAGGATTCGAAGGTGGTCAAACACCATTATATAGAAGATTACCAAAAAGAGGATTCAATAATATTCACGCTAAAAATTACACAGAAGTAACATTAACAATGTTAAACAAATCAACTGTTAGCGATGTAACAGCAGAAACATTATTAGCTGACGGAATAATCGGAAAAGTAAATGATGGAATCGTAGTATTAGCAACAGGAAAATTAGAGAAAAAATTAAATGTTAAAGCTACAAGATTTACTGCAAAAGCAAAAGAAGAAATTGAAGCTTTAGGCGGAAAGGCTGAGGTGATTTAATTGTTTAAAACAATCAAAAATGCATTAAAGACACCTGATGTAAGAAAAAGAATATTATATACATTACTATTAATAGTAATATTTAGATTAGGATGTTATATTACAGTACCAGGAGTAAATAGTATAACATTAAACGAAGCAATGTCTTCAAATAATGGTGTAGCAGGATTAATTGACATGATTTCCGGAGGAGCATTCTCAAGATTCTCTGTATTTGCAATGTCAATAAGTCCATACATCACAGCCTCAATAGTAATTCAATTACTAGGTATGATAATCCCATCTTTAGAAAGATTAACTAAAGAAGGCGGAGAAGAAGGAAGAAAGAAAATAAACAGATACACAAAAATATTGACTTTAGTATTAGCATTAATTGAAGCAATAGGAGTATTTGTTTCTTACAAATCTTCTGGAATATTTGTTAACACAAACTTCTCAACAGCACTTTAGTAGTAATTTCATTAGTAGCAGGAACATCAATATTAATGTGGCTAGGGGATGAAATAACAAATAAAGGAATTGGAAACGGAATTTCAATAATTATCTTTATTGGTATTATTTCAGGATTACCAAGTTTTGTAACAACTTTATGGAATTTAGTAATTACAGATAATGGATTTAGCACAACAGGATTATTGATGGCACTTGGATTAATAATTGGTGCTATAGTTTTAATAGCAGGTGTTGTATTTATACAACAAGCAGAAAGAAGAGTACCAGTACAATATTCTAAAAAAGTAGTTGGAAGAAAAATGGTAGGAGCACAAAATACACACATTCCATTGAAATTAGCAATGGCTGGTGTTATGCCAATAATCTTTGCTTCATCATTCTTAACATTTCCAGCAATGATATTACAAATATTTGTAAAAGATATAGCAACTCAAACTGGATTCTGGGCAGGAGTATACAAATTCTCAATTGCTACATCATCTTCAAGCGTAGGAATTGGGTACAGTATTGCTAATGCATTAGTATATTTAGTATTAATCATGGCATTTACATTTTTCTATACTTATGCAACATTCAACCCAGCAGAAGTATCTAACAATATTAAACAAAATGGTGGATTTATACCAGGAATAAGAGCAGGAAAACCAACAACAGATTACTTAACATCAATAATATCAACATTAACATGGTTTGGTGGATTCTTCTTAGCAGTAATAGCAATATTACCGATGCTTTTAAGATTTACAGGACTAAATGTTGCATTTGGTGGTACATCTATATTAATCGTTGTAGGTGTTGCATTAGAAACTGTACAACAATTAGAATCATGATTAGTAATGAGACACTATAAAGGATTCTTAGAATAAAATTGCATTGTGGGGAGGTATGCGTTTTTGCATATCACCCTATAATGGTTTTTATAATAATTTTTATAATGTTTATTTATTAGATTAATATTTTTTATGTACTAATTGTAAAAGTATAATAAAATTTTCAAACCTCTCCCATCTAATGAGAATTTCGAAAAATAAATTTTTCGTTTCTCATTGATGGTCCCCACGACGGTTCTTAATTTTATTATATCTTTTACAAATTAGTACATACTAATAAGGAATCAAAAAATAAATATTATAAAGATTATTATAAAATAATCTAAAAAATTGGCAGACAAAATTTTGAAAAGATTTTGGATGACAATAATAGAATGGGAGAGATTTTAATGATTATTATTATGTTAGGAGCTCCAGGAACAGGGAAAGGAACTGTTGCCGGACTATTGCAAGAAAAACTTGGAATCAAACAAGTATCAACAGGAGACATATTCAGAAAAAACATAAAAGAACAAACAGAACTAGGAAAATTAGCTGAACAATATATATCAAAAGGACAATTAGTACCAGATGATGTAACAATAAAAATAGTAGAAGACAGACTAAACGAACCAGATGTACAAGAAGGAATAATATTAGACGGATTCCCAAGAACAGTAAAACAAGCAGAAGTACTAGACGAAATATTAGCAGAAAAAGGAAAAAAAGTTGATAAAGTAATAAACTTAACAACACCTGAAGAAGAAATAATAGAAAGAATTGTCAACAGAAGGGTATGCTCAAATCAAGAATGCAAAGCAGTTTATAATATAGTTTTAAATCCACCAAAACAAGAAGGAATTTGTGACAAATGTGGTTCAAAATTAGTACAAAGAAAAGATGATACAGAAGAAACTGTAAAAGCAAGATTAGAAAGTTATTTTGAACAAACAAGTCCATTAGTAGATTATTATGAAAAACAAGGAAACCTAGAAACAGAAGTTGTAAGCAAAACAATTAATAAATTAGGAAAAGATGTAGCAGAAGAATTAGTTGCAGAATTTAAAAATAAAAAATAAAAATAAATAATTGAAATAAGAAATTAAAATATATAAAATTGTCAATAAAATTATAAGTAAAGTGAAATGTTATAAAAAGGAGACGACCTAAATTGGTAACAATAAAATCAAAAAAAGAGAAATTGAATTAATGAGGGAAGCAGGCAAAGTTGTAGCAGAAGTATATGAAGAATTAGAAAAACACATGAAACCAGGAGTAACAACATTAGAATTAGATGAGATTGCAGAACAAACTATGAGAAAATTAGGAGCAGAACCCGCAGAAAAAGGGTATGACCCAGGAATAAAAGGAGTTCCTAAATTTCCTGCATCAATATGTGTATCAATAAATGACGAAGTTATCCATGGAATTCCATCAAAATATAGAAAACTAAAAGAGGGAGACATTGTAAGTATAGACACTGTTGCATTAAAAAATGGATATAATGGAGATGCTGCAAGAACATTTGTAGTTGGAAAAACAAGCAAAGAAAATCAAAGATTAATAGATGTTACAAAACAATCATTTTTTGAAGGAATAAAATATGCAAAAAAAGGAAATAGATTAGGAGACATATGCCACGCAATAGGTGAATATGTTCATTCACAAGGATATTCAGTAGTTAGAGAATTCCAAGGACATGGAATTGGAAGAGAAATGCACGAAGACCCAGGAATTCCTAACTATGGAAAAGCAGGAAGAGGAATAAGACTTGAACCAGGCATGACTTTAGCTATTGAACCAATGGTAATACAAGGAAAACCAAACATTTTAGAACTAGATGATGGTTGGACAATTATAACAGAAGATGGAAGTATATGGCAGCACATTATGAGAATACAATTTTAATTACAGAAAAAGAGCCAGAAATATTGACAATACTAAAAAAAATAATGTATAATGTAATAGTTATTATATCAAAATGGAAAAATTGTGGAAAATTTACTGAGATTTAGAAAAAATTAAGTCAAAATAATTAAACACAAAACCATAAATAATAATAGATTGCTCTTATAGGAGGGGATATTTTGGCAAAGGAAGATGTTATAGAAGTAGAAGGAACAGTAGTAGAATCACTACCAAATACAAATTTTAAAGTAGAACTTGAAAATGGACATCAAATATTAGCTCATATTTCAGGAAAACTTAGAATGAATTATATAAAAATTCTACCAGGTGACAAAGTTAAAGTAGAACTTTCACCATATGACCTTACAAAGGGACGTATTACTTGGAGAGCAAAATAAAATAAATAAAAAGCTATCACTTTTAATTTATTTATAATAAAAAAGTAAAAAATTAACCCAAATATATAAAACCCAAAAGGTAAAAAAATAGGAGGTGCAAAAACATGAAAGTAAGACCATCAGTAAAGAAAATATGTGACAAATGCAAAGTAATTAAAAGAAAAGGTGTAATTAGAGTTATCTGCGAAAACCCTAAACACAAACAAAGACAAGGATAAAACAGTTTATAACACAAATAGGTAGCGGCTGTAAATATATATTTATAAAATATGTATTAACATATCGATTTGTGTTTATATATATGTCTTGAAGATATCTAAAGACCCAAGAGCATGGGTGCATTTCACCTTTAGAAAAAATAGAGACACCGCAACAAAATGTTGCAAAACATATAATTTTATAGAAAAAAATTTGGAGGTGCAAAATAATATGGCTCGTATAGCAGGAGTAGATCTACCTAAAGAAAAAAGAGTAGAAATAGGACTTACATATATTTATGGAATAGGATTAACAAGCTCTCAAAAAATTCTAGCAAAAGCTGGTATAAATCCAGACACTAGAGTAAAAGACTTAACTGATGAAGAAGTTAATAGCATAAGAAAAGTTATTGACGAATCATACACAGTTGAAGGTGATTTAAGAAGAGAAGTTGCTTTAAACATAAAAAGACTTACAGAAATTGGTTGCTACAGAGGATTAAGACATAGAAAAGGTTTACCTGTAAGAGGACAAAGAACTAAAACTAATGCTAGAACAAGAAAAGGTCCTAGAAAGTTAGTTAGTAAGAGCAAAAAAAATAATAAAATCGATTAAAATCATCAATCTGCACATTTTCAACATTTATTACAAATCTCGACATACAAACGTATAGTCTTGCCTTGTAATAAATATCAAAAATGCACATCTTAATAATTTTAATCAATTTTTGCGAGATTTAAATATAAAACCTTATTATCAATGAAGGAGGGAATTTTAGAAAATGGCTAATAATAAAAAACAACAAGAAAACCAGTTGCTAGAAGAAATAGAAAAAACATCGAAAAAGGTGCAGCACATATTCATTCTAGTTTTAATAATACAATAGTAACAATAACAGATACACAAGGAAATGCAATTTCTTGGGGAAGTGCTGGAGAATTAGGATTCAAAGGTTCAAGAAAAAGCACACCATTCGCTGCAGGACAAGTTGCTGAAACAGCAGCAAAAGCAGCTATGGAACACGGATTAAAAACAGTAGAAGTATTTGTTAAAGGACCAGGAGCAGGAAGAGAAGCAGCTATTAGAGCACTTCAAACAGCAGGTCTAGAAATAAGCGCAATTAAAGACGTAACACCAATACCACACAATGGATGTAGACCACCAAAAAAGAAGAAGAGTATAAGAGAAGGGAGTAAATAATAATGGCAAGATATAAAGACGAACAATGTCGTAGATGCCGTAGAGTAGGACAAAAATTGTTCCTAAAAGGTGAAAGATGCTACTCAGACAAATGTAGTATATCAAGAAGAAACTACGCACCAGGTCAACACGGACAAAAAAAAGAGCAAAACTTTCTGAATACGGTACACAATTAAGAGAAAACAAAAAACAAAAGCATATTATGGAGTTGGAGAAAAACAATTCAGAAAAAATATTTTGAAATGGCTTCAAACAAAAAAGGTGTAACAGGTGAAAACTTATTACAAATATTAGAAAGCAGACTAGATAACGTTGTATACAGATTAGGATTTGGAACATCTAGAGCTCAAGCAAGACAATTTGTAAACCATGGACAATTCGAAGTAAATGGTAAAAGAGTTGATATTCCATCATACTTAGTAAAAGCAGGAGATGTAATCACTGTTAGAGAAGGCAAAAAAAGATAATGGAGCGTTAAAAATTAATGTTGAAGCAAATTCAGCTAGACCAGTTCCAGCTTGGTTAGAAAAAGATAACGAAAAATTAAGTGGTAAAGTAGTTAGATTATCAACTAGAGAAGACATTGATCTTCCAATAGAAGAACATTTAATAGTAGAGCTTTACTCAAAATAATAGTTTTTGACAGTGAGTGTAAAGGTTTAGTCAAAACGTTAAAATTTTACTTAAAAAACTTAACAGAGTTTTTAAGGAGTTTGAGATTAGTCTCAATTTAGGAGGTAAAAATGATAGAATTTGAAAAGCCAAATATTGAATGTCTAGAAATTGATGAAACAAATAATTATGCAAAATTTGTATGTGAACCATTAGAAAGAGGATATGGTGTAACAATAGGAAATTCTTTAAGAAGAATATTACTTTCATCACTTCCAGGATGCGCAATAACAAGCGTAAAAATAGAAGGAGTATTACACGAATTCTCAACAATACCAAATGTTGTAGAAGATGTACCAGAAGTAATAGTAAACTTAAAAAATGTTAGATTAAAATTCGATGGAAACGAAGAAAAAACATTAAGAATCAACTTCAAAGGAGAAGGAGAAGTTACTGCAGCAGATATCGAATCAGATGGAACAGTAGAAATACTAAATCCAGATTTACATATAGCAACAGTTGCAGAAGGTGGAAACCTTGTAATGGAACTAACTGCTGATAGAGGAAGAGGATACAATTCATCTGAACAAAATAAAAAACCAAATCAAGACATATCTGTACTTCCAATAGATTCAATCTATACACCTGTTAAAAAAGTAAACTATCATGTTGAAAACACTAGAGTTGGTCAAATGGTAGATTATGATAAATTAACAATCGAAGTATGGACAGATGGAAGCTTAAAAGCACATGAAGCTTTGAGTTTAGCTGCTAAAGTAATGACAGGACATTTAGAATTATTTATTGATTTATCTGAAACAACTAAAAAACACAAGTAATGGTTGAAAAAGAAGAATCTAAGAAAGAAAAAGTTCTTGAAATGTCAATTGAAGAATTAGAATTATCAGTTAGATCATATAATTGCTTAAAAAGAGCAAATATATCTACAGTTGAAGACTTAATAAGCAAATCAGAATCAGAAATGATGAAAGTTAGAAACTTAGGTAAAAAATCATTCGATGAAGTAACAGCAAAATTACATTCATTAGGATTAGACTTTGCACAAGAAGAAGAATAGGATATTAAGATTTTTGAAGGAGGGAAATACAAGTGGCAACAAATAGAAAATTAGGTAGAACAACAGACATTAGAATGGCAATGTTAAGAAACCTAACAACTGATTTATTAGTATATGGAAAAGTTGAAACTACATTACCAAGAGCTAAAGAAGTTAAATCAATAGTTGATAGTTTAATATCACTTGCTATAAAAGAAAAAGATAACTTTGAAGAAGTAGAAGTAAAAGTTGTTAAAGCTAAATTAGATTCAAAAGGTAATAAAGTTACAGAACTAGTAAAAAGCAAAAACGGTAAAGAATTCTTAAAAGTAGTAAAAGAAGAAACTACTGAAAAAAGACAAAAAGATATGCCATCTAGATTAAATGCTAGAAGAAAAATAATGAGAAAAGTTAATAAAGTAAAAAGATGCTGAAGGTAATAACATCGACGTACCAGCAAAATTATTCAACGAAATAGCACCTAAATATGTAGGTAAAAACGTTGGAGGATATACAAGAATAGTTAAAGCTGGACCAAGAAGAGGAGATGCAGCAGAAGTTGCTATATTACAATTAGTATAATATAAAAAATGTCCATTTGGGGACGGTACTGAAAATGAAACCGACTACCAAAGGGGCATTTTTTATTTTTTTATATAAATCAAGAATTGAAACTTTCAAAGCATCGGCAAATCCAACAATTTCAATATCATTAATAAATCGCTTACCATTTTCTAATTTAGAAATATCAGAACGTGATAATTTAAATCCCATAACTTGCATACGTGCACATAAATCTTCTTGTGTTACATTTTTTTTATCTTTTCGTATTTTTTTTATATTTTTTCCTACTATATTCATAGAATTATCAGATAAATTAAATTTGTTCATGCTAAAACCTCCAAAATATTGTTCTAAATTTGAACATTCCTATTGATTTTATACCAAAATAATAGTATAATTGTTCTAAAATAGAACAAAAGAAAAAATAGGAGGAAAACAAATGAAAAAAATAAAAAAAGAAAAGGGGATAACATTAGTTGCATTAATTGTTACGATAGTAATCTTATTGATATTAGCAGGAATTTCAATATCTACATTAACAAATACAGGAATATTTGATAAAGCAAAAGAAGCACAAAAAGTTAGTGAAAACGCAGAGAAGGAACAAAAAAATATATTAAGTGAATATGAGGACGAAATTTATAATAATGCATCAACTTCAAAAGTTGAAAAAGTAAGTGATTCTAAACCAGGTGAACTTGAAATAAATGAAAGTAATCCAAATGAGTATACTATAAATAGCATAGAAGACCTAGTATTTTTTTTTTTCATATGACGTAAGAAATGGCAATACATATGAAGGAAAAACAGTGAAATTAGGACAAGATTTAGACTTTAAATCTTCGAAATCGTATGTTAATTCACATAGAACAGACTACGAAAAATATGGATATTCTGGTGATTTAAAACAAACATTGGAAACAAGCGGGTTTGAACCCATTGGAATATATAAAGATGATACATGGGATTTTAATAATAGTTTTAGTGGAATATTCGATGGAAATAAAAAAATAATTTATAATTTAAAAATAGAAAAGAATATTGATGAAAATAAAAAAATTGGAATAGGAATGTTTGGCGCTAATAATGGAATAATTAAGAATATAAAATTAAAAGATGTTAATATAGTAATAAGTGAAAATACAAGATCTTTTGGTGCAATTGGTGGAATTGCAGGTTTAAATAAAAAAGAGAAAATCATAAATAATTGTAATGTTTCAGGAAATATTGATGTAATAGAAAGTAGTGGGGATTATAATTTAGGAGGAATTATTGGATCAAATTGTGGAGAATGTAAAAAATGTTTCAATGAAGCAAATATATGTGGTACAATAATTAATCCAAATTTATCAGTTATAATGGAAGCGAGAATAGGAGGAATAGCAGGAGTTAATGAAAAAGATGGAATTATACAGGACACATACAATACAGGAAATATCTATAACAAAAAAAAAAAGATACAGAAAATCAGGGAGCACAATATTTTTTAGGTGGATTAGTAGGAAAAAATATAAAAAATATCTTGGATTCATACAGTGTTGGAAAAGTAATTAATAATAGTAAATATGGTAGAATATTAATAAATGAAATAACATATGGAAATCAAAATTCAACTATTGAAAAAGCTATTACTTAAAAAAAAATTCTATAACAAACAACACAACAAACAATATAAGTAAACAATCAAATGGTATAGAAAAAACAGAAGAAGAAATGAAAACAGATAATTTTATACAACTATTAAACAAAGAAAATCAAAATATTTGGAAAAAAGATACAAAAAATCAAAATAATGGATATCCAATTTTTGAGTAATATAAACTGAAAAAAAAATATTAATATTATGGTAAATTTAAAATAACATTATAAAGACGATACTATTAAATCAATTGCAGTACAATAGACAACTAAGCAATGTACCAAACAAAACAGTCCCTAAAAGAACATAAAAAAAGAGGAATAAAATGAATAACAAAATACCAGAATATGAAATAAAATACTCAAAAATAAAAAACATATACATACAAATAAAAAATGGAAAAATCACAGTAAAAGCACCAAAAAGAGTCAGTAAAAAAAGAAATAGAAAAAAAATAGTAGAACAAAAAACAGAATGGATACAAAAAACAATAGAAAAAGAAAACAAAAAACAAGAAAAAAGAAGCACTATACACAAAAGAAAAATTCAAAGAAATAATAGAAAAAAAACGCAAATGAACTCATACAAAAAACCGGATTAAAACCAAATAAAATAACAATAAAACAAATAAAATACGCATGGGGAAGTTGTTCAAACAAAAAGAATATAACACTAAATTTAGAACTAATAAAATATAGTCAACAAGCAATAAGATATGTAATACTACACGAACTATGCCATTTGAAGTACATGAATCACTCAAAAGATTTTTGGAATTTAGTAGAAAAATATATGCCAAATTATAAGCAAGTAAAAAAAGAATTTAAATAAAAATTAACAAAAAAATAAAAAAAACATATTATAAACCATAGGAGGCACAAAAATGTTGGAATTTGTATTAAACACAATATTCTGGACATTAGCCATTTATGGTTTATTTGAAATTATAAAAAACATTATATACATAAATAAATACACAAAATTTAAATCAGAAGGAATTCATGTAATAATAGCAGTAAAAAATCAAGAAGAAAAAATAGAAGGATTCTTACGATCAATACTATTTAAAATACTTTATGGAAGAGAAGAATACCTAAAAAACATTATAGTTGCAGACTTAAATTCAAGTGATAATACTAAAGAAATAGCAAAAAAACTTTCAAAGGATTATGATATTTTAAAAGTAGCAAATTGGAAAGATTGCAAAAATATAATAGATAATGTGGACGAACAATAATCTTCCACTTGTTTTTTACTCTTAAATATGATAAACTAAAAGAACAAAATAAGAGATATAAGCCAAAAACAAAGGAGAGAACATTATTGGAAATCAAAGGAGAAGTAACAGACATAATATATCAAAACGAAGTAAACAGTTACACAATAGCAGTATTTGAAACAGACGAAGAAGAAACAACAATTGTAGGATACTTACCATTTGTAAAAAGCGGAGATACACTAAAAGTAGAGGTAAATTTGTAGAACACAAAGACTATGGAAGACAATTCAAAGTTGAAACATTCGAAAAACTAATGCCAGAAACATTAGGGGCATTAGAAAAATATTTAGCAAATGGAAGTATAAAAGGAATAGGAGAAGCAACAGCAAAAAAAGATTATTAAAACATTTGGAGAAGATACAATAAATGTATTTAAATTCGAACCAGAAAAATTAGCACAAATAAAAGGAATCTCAAAAAGTAAAGCAATAGAAATGTCAGAAAGTTTTATAGAAAACTGGGAAGTATGGCAAATAGTAGGATTTCTAGAAAGCTTTGGAATAGGTGCAGAAAATGCAAAAAAAAATATATGATTTGTTAGGAATAAATGCAATAGAGCAAATTGAATCAAACCCATATATTTTAATAGATATGGCTCGAGGAGTTGACTTTAAGCAAATAGACCAAATGGCATTGAAACTTGGAATAAGTTATGATAATCAAAAAAAAGAGTTGAAAGCGGTATAAAAATATGGGCTAATAAAGGCCACATATAATGGACATTCATGTGTTATAAAGCAAAATTTAATCGATTATGTAATATCACTATTAGATGTAACAACAGAAGCGATTGAGGACAATATAATCAATTTAAAAGCAAAAGGCGAGATTATTGTTGAAACAAGAGATGAGGCAGAATGGATTTACTTAGAAAAATTTTTATAATGTAGAAAAAAAGAAATTGCAACAAGAATAATCAGATTAGATAAAAGTAAGAATTTAAAAAAAAAAATAGAACATATTGAAAATGCACTAAAAGGTGTAGAAAAAAAAATCAAATATAGAATTATCAGAAAAACAAAGAGAAGCAGTGCTATCAATAAACGATAGTAATGTAACAATCATAACAGGTGGGCCTGGTACAGGTAAAACAACAATTATAAAAACAATAATAGATTTATTTGAAGAAAGAAAGAAAAAGGTTATACTTACTGCACCAACTGGACGTGCTGCAAAGAAAATGACAGAGGCAACAGGAAAAGAAGCGTCAACATTACATAGATTATTAGGAATTGGAAAATTAAATGATGAAGGAATTTATTCAAGACATAGCGATTACAAGGGAGAACCAATAGATGCCGACCTAATAGTTGTTGACGAATTGTCAATGGTGGATATGTTTTTAATGAATTACTTATTAAATTGTATATATCAGGGAACAAAACTAATTTTAGTAGGGGATGTTGACCAATTAGCATCAGTAGGACCAGGAAGTGTTCTTAAAGATTTAATAAATTCTGACACAATTAATACTGTAAAATTAGATAAAATTTTTAGACAGGCTGCAAAAAGCAAAATAGTCCTAAATGCCCATAGAGTAAACAGTGGATTAGGATTTATCAAAAATGATGACGAAGAAATTGAAGAAGATACAAAACAAGATTTCTTTTTTATAAGACAAAATTCAACAGAAAAAATGTTGCAGGAGGTAATTAGCCTATCAACAGGAAGATTAGAAAAGTTTGGAAATTATGACTTTTTCAAAAATATTCAGGTTTTAACACCAACTAAAAAAGGACCTTTAGGAACTAGAGAATTAAATAAAGCATTGCAAGCGGTTTTAAATCCAAATGTAGACGAGTTGCCAGAAAGAAAAATGGGTGATGTGGTTTATAGAGTGGGTGATAGAGTAATGCAAATCAAAAACAATTATGATATTACCTGGGAAAGAGAAGCTAATCCATTTGGATTAGGAAAAATAGATGGAAAGTCAGAAGAGAACAGTTGGGCATCAATGTATCTTGCAAAACCAAAGGATAAAAAGGAAATAGGTACAGGTGTGTTTAATGGAGAGATGGGAACTATAATAGAAATTGACGAAAAAAAGAAAAGGCTGTTAAAATTCAATTTGATGACGAAAAAATAGCGTGGTATGAGTATGCAGATTTGGACCAAATAGAGCATAGTTATGCTATTACAATACATAAGGCACAACGGAAGTGAATTTGATGTTGTTATAATGTTGGCTCCTGCGTCTGCACCAATGTTGTTGACTAGAAATTTATTATATACTGGTATTACTAGGGCTAAAAAACTTTTAATTATTATTGGCAGTGATAGGATTGTTAATTATATGGTTCAAAATGTTGATAGTAAAAACGTAATACTGGTTTAGAATTTAAGTTGAAAATGATTGCGCAGGATTAGAAAAAAAAAAGTTTGATATAGAAGTTATGTGCATATGGCTTTAAATGGGGAACACACAAACAATAATTTTATAGGTTGTGAACTGTAACTTAAATAGCAATTTTGTCATAATTTGTCGAAAACTTTTTGTTGACAATAGACATAAAATAAAGTATAATTAATATACTAATATAGCTAACTACTAAATAAAAAGCGGTTTTAACTCCACCAAAAAGTAAACGGAGAATGAAAAAGCGGTTTTAACTCCACCAAAAAATAAACGGAGAATGAAAAAGTCAGGGGATTAGTTTTATTACTAATTCCCTATTTTAAATCAAGAAAAGATGAGCAAAATTTTTAAAATCAAGAAAAAATCTCAAACCTACTTTATCCCCCAGTATGTGGAATATGTGGAAAAATAGCACCAAAAGGAATATGCATCAAATGTAATGTAGAGCTAAAAAAGCAAGCAGAAGAAAACATATTGCAAAAAGAAGAAATAGAAGAAAAAAACTTTGAAGAATTAATGTACATATTTAAATATGAAGGACAAGTACGTAAATTAATATTAGACTACAAATTCAATGAAAAATCATACATGTATAAAACATTTGTAAATTTTTTGTTAAATGATAAAAAAATATTTGAAAATATAAAAAAATATGATAAAATTATACCAGTTCAGTAAGCAAAAAAAAAAGATACAAAGAAAGAGGATATAACCAAAGTTTATTAATAGCAAAAGAAATATCAAAACAAACGCAATACAAAGCAAACATAGAAAACAAGCAAAAAAGAAAAAACAAATTTGGAACTTGTGAATAATTGTCTAATAAAAACAAAGAATATAATAGAACAAAGCAAACTAAACAAAGAAGAAAGACAAAACAACATACAAGGTGTATATAGTCTACAAAATCCACAAAAAATTACTAATCAAAAAATATTATTAGTAGACGATATTTACACAACAGGAAGCACAGTAAATGAATGTAGCAAAATATTAAAAAGCAAGCAAATCCTAAAAAAAAATAGGAGTATTAGTATTAGCAAAAGACTAAAAAAATGTCCTTACAAAAAGAACTGCCACAAAATGGCAACCAAATGAAAAAAGAACATAAGAAATGGAGTGAAAAAAATGGAAGATTTAGTAGAAAGCATATTAGACTATGTAAGATCAGATTATACAGACTATGCAATTATGATAAATGGTGAATGGGGTGTTGGAAAGACACATTTTTGGAATAATAAAATAAAAAAAAATAGAATCTATGCAACTAAATGGGAAAAAGATATACAACAATATATATGTCTTTATATGGAATATCAAATCTAGAAGACATAAGCAAAAAAAATATTTATAGAAACAACACAATTAATGGACAAAAACCTAAGAAAATTCATGGCAACAACAGGGCAAACAACAATACCAGAATATGCAAAAACAGGTATTGATATGGCAAACTTTTTTGGAGTTACGCAAAATGGAGACAAACTAGACTATTCTGAATTTTTCTCAACAGATGACAAAGTTTTATGCTTTGACGACCTAGAGAGAGCAAATGTTGACGTTATAGACATACTAGGTTACATCAACAACTTTGTTGAACATGACCACATAAAAAAAACAATAATAATATGTAACGAAAAAGAACTTTCAACAAAACTAAAAAGTTCAAACCTAGAAATGAAAACATTTATAGCAACTTATCTCTTAGACAAACAAGGAGAGTTAAACACAACAGATAAGCCAATGGTAGAAAAAAATCAAAAACAAAATAGAGCATGTATTTGACAAAGCAAATGATTATGAAAGAATTAAAGAAAAACTAATTGGCGAAACATTTGAATACGCACCAAAATTTGATTATATAATAAACGGAATTTTAATGAGAGACGAAAATAATCCTGACCTAATAAGATTCTTAAGAGAAAACACAAGACTAATAATATTAACATTTGAAAGAAGCGGAACTAGAAACTTAAGAATATTAAAACATGCATTAAATGACTTCCAAAAAATATATGAAATGGTAGAAAAAAATTATCCAAACACAAACAACAGAGTAATGCAAACAATGTTAATATTCACAATAGCGATATCATTTGAAATAAAAGCAGGAAAAATAACAAAAGACAAATTTGTAAATATCAAAGACAACGAAGAATATAAATCAATATTAGTATCATCAAGAACATTAATGGACAACAGACAATTCTATATAAAAGAATTTGATAGCAATTATTATTACAATTTTAAAGCAGAATATAGATTCTTCAAATTTATAGAATACTATGTAAGAACAAGAATATTTGACATGAGACTTTTTAAAGAAAACATGGAAACAATAAGAAACACAGTAGATACAGACAATTTACCAGGATATAAAAGACTACTTACAGAAGAATATTGGAAAATATCTGATGATGAATTTGATAAAATAATAAAAGAAGTGTTAGAAAATGTAAAAGAAGGTGCACTAGAATTAATAGATATTGTAAAAATATATGCATACTTTAGTTATTTTTCGAGAAAAGGTCTAATAGATTACGACATAAAAACATTAAAAAGTGTGTTCTTTAATGGAATGAATTTATCTTCATTAAAATCTTCATATTGCAGTAATGTTGAAGAAGAACTTTCAAAAGTAGCAATTGAGCAAGTGGAAGAAGACATGGATGATATAATAAAACACTTTAACAACTTAAATGCTCAATTATTAGATAAAATGTATAAAGAAAAGGCAGAAGAAATCTTCAAATGCATACCTATGAAAATGGAAAGCTTCTATGAAAAATTTGACAGAGAATGCATGAATATACCAATATTTAAATATTATGACGCATATCAATTGTTCCAAAGAATTTCTTGTGCAAGTAATGAAGACATAGTATTAATAAAAGAAAAATTAATAAAAAGAGCAGAAAAATACACAAAGGAAATTGAACCGGAAATGAAAAATATCAAGCAATTAAAACAAGTTATAGATGACTACTTAAAAGGAAAAGATCAATCAATCAAAATTGTTATGCTTAGAGAATTTTCTAACAGTTTGGGCTATATTTTAGACAAATATAAAATGAGTTTTCTACCAAAAAAGGAAGAAATATAGTTAAAAAAAATTGAATAATTTTACTAATATAAAAGATTGGGCAATACAAAAAGTATTGTCCAATTTGCTTTAAAAAAAATAAATAAAAATGTATAAAAATTTCCTCTTTTGAGATAATAAGAATAGACTTGAAATTAAAGGAGGATAAAAATGAAGGCAACTGGAGTAGTAAGAAGAATAGATGATTTAGGAAGAGTGGTAATTCCAAAAGAAATAAGAAAAACTTTAAGAATAAAAGAGGGAGACCCACTAGAAATATTTACAGACAGAGAAGGTCAAGTAATATTAAAAAAAATATTCTCCAATCGGAGAATTATCAGAATTTGCAACAGGATATGCCGAAACTTTAGCAAAAACAACAGGGCACATTGCATGTATAACTGACAAAGACACTATAATTGCAGTATCAGGAGGTTCTAAAAAAAGAATTTTTGGAACAAGACGTAAGTAGAGAACTTGAAAAACTTATGGAAGATAAAGAAGTTTATACAAGTAAAGAAAATAGTGATAAGGCAGTTCCTATAACAAGAAATGAAACAAATGAAAAGAAAAATAAATCACAAATTGTGTATCCAATAATATCAAATGGAGATACAATTGGAACAGTTATATTGATGTCTAAAGATTCAAATACTAAAATGAATGAAGTTGAAAAGAAAGTAGCACAATCTGCTGCAACATTTTTAGCAAGTCAAATGGAAATTTAAAAATTTACCAAGAACAAATTTGAAAATTTTCAATTTTCAGTAAATAAAAACAGTAAAAAGTTAATTGTAAAATATACTTTTTACTGTTTTTAAATTTTTTTCTTTATATTGGAATCATCTGAAAGTCCTACAAGATAATCTATGGAAGTACCATAGTATTTGGCTAATGTTATTAGGTGATTAATAGGAATAGTTCTATTACCTTTTTCATATTCTGAATAATATTGTTGTGAAATGCCTAAAAGTTGGGCAATATCTTTTTGAAATTTATCATTATCTTCTCTTAAATCTTTAATTCTTTTAAATTTCATTGTAACTTAACCTCCTGATTAAATGACTACAACTATTTTATCAAAAATGAAAATATAAAGAAGAAAATACATAAGAAATTATGTAATACTACGGCAATATTACAAAATACATAAAAATTATGTGAAAAACATGTTATATTACAATAATATTACGGTTATATTAAGAATTATTGCACTTGTTGAAGATAGATAAAAAAACATGTATAATAAATTAAAAATGATAACGAATAGATAAAAAAAAACTGTGCAATCTCAAAAGAGAAAAGCACAGTTTATTTATATAAAAGCGTAATTTTATTTCCACTTTTCTTAATAAAACCTTCATCCTTCAAAGACTTAATTTCACGCATCATAGCACTTCTATCAACACTCAAATAATCAGCCAAATCAGTCAAAGAAAAAGGAAGAGTGAATGTTTTATTCAAATTTCTAGTAGACAAAATATTAAAATAGCCACGAAGTTTTTCACGAATAGAACGTTTTGTTAAAATTTCAACCCTAGTATTCAAATCCATAACTTTATTTAAAATCAAACTAGAAAAATTCTCAGACAAAACCTGATGAAATTTACAGTTATTTCTGCACTTTTGATGAATATTATCATAATTAAAAAACAGAACTTCACAACTTTTTTTAGCCTCAACTGAAAGTTCATTGTTTGTGGTTACAATATATAAAGCTTCACCAAAAATATCATTTTTAGTAAAATGCTCAATTATAGCCTTATCACCATTCATATCATATCTAACCAAATCTGCTTCACCACTAACAAGAATACAAATTTGATTCCTTTTTTGTATATATGTAGTTATTGTTTGATTTTTTTTATAAGATTTCTTTTGAACACTTTTACAAGTTTTTGCAAAATCATTTAAAAATAATTCTACATCCTTTATGTATTCCATTATATTCACTCCAATACTATATCTTGCTATAATTTATCAATCTTTAGTAGAATAAATAAGACTTTAATGAAAAAATCTTGTATGCACATTATACAACAAAAAAGTTGCAATTGCAACAAAAATATCACAATAAAATATTAAAAAAATTTTCGCTTAGAGAATAGCGGATTTACAAACATATTATAAAAATTGTGATAAATGCAACAGAAAATGAATGAAATTGATATATAATAAGAACATAAATATGTCAAAGAATTAGAAAAAAGGTAGAAAATTAAAATTATCTTAAAGCGTTTAGGGGGGACAAGAACAAAATGAAAATTATAAAAAGAGATGGAAGAATAGTAGATTATGATAGGCAAAAAAAAATAGCAGTAGCAATAGAAAAAGCAAATAGAGATGTTATTGGAAAAGAAAAAGCAACAAAAGAAGAGATAAAAGAGATTATAGATTATATAGAAGGACTAGGAAAAAGAAGAATCTTAGTTGAAGATGTTCAAGACATAATAGAAGAAAAATTGATGGACATGGGAAAACATAAGTTAGCCAAAGAATACATAGTTTATCGTTATAACAGAGCATTAGTAAGAAAATCAAATACAACAGACGAATCAATTTTAGGGCTAATTAGAAATGAAAATAAAGAATTAGCAGAAGAAAATTCAAATAAAAATACAATGCTTGCATCAACACAAAGAGATTATATAGCGGGAGAGGTCTCAAGGGATTTAACAAATAGATTACTATTACCAGAAAAAATAGTAAAAGCACATCAAGATGGAGTATTACACTTTCATGATGCAGACTATTTTGTTCAACCAATATTTAATTGTTGTTTAATCAATATTGGTGATATGTTAGACAATGGAACAGTTATGAATGGAAAACTAATCGAAAGTCCAAAAAGTTTTCAAGTTGCATGTATTGTAATGACTCAAATAATTGCATCAGTAGCAAGTAACCAATATGGTGGACAATCTGTTAATCTTAAGCATTTAGGAAAATATTTAAGAAAAAGTTATAATAAATATAAAAAACAAATTGAGGAAAAAAATATAAAGGAAAATTATCAGGAAGCACAATTGAAGAACTTGTTGATGTACGAGTAAGACATGAATTAGAGGCAGGAGTTCAAACAATTCAATATCAAATAAATACATTGATGACAACAAATGGTCAAACACCTTTTGTAACATTATTTTTACAATTAGAAGAAAATGATCCATACATAAAAGAAAATGCAATGATAATTGAAGAAATTTTAAAACAAAGAATTCAAGGTGTAAAAAATGAAGCAGGAGTTTATGTAACACCAGCATTCCCCAAATTAGTGTATGTTTTAGATGAACACAATTGTCTAAAAGGTGGAAAATATGACTATTTAACAAGACTTGCTGTAAAATGTTCAGCAAAAAGAATGTATCCAGATTACATATCTGCAAAGAAAATGCGTGAAAATTATGAAGGAAATGTGTTTAGCCCAATGGGATGTAGAAGTTTTTTATCACCTTGGAAAGATGAAAATGGAAACTACAAATTTGAAGGAAGATTTAATCAAGGTGTAGTAAGCATTAATTTACCACAGGTAGCAATAATAGCAGAGGGTGACGAAGAAAAATTTTGGAAATTATTAGATGAAAGACTAGAATTATGCAAAGAAGCATTAATGTGTAGACATTATGCATTATTAGGAACATTATCAGATATAAGCCCAATACATTGGCAATATGGAGCAATAGCAAGACTACAAAAAGGTGAAAAAATAGATAAATTATTGTATGGTGGATATTCAACAATGTCACTTGGATATATCGGAATATATGAAATGACAAAACTAATGAAAGGAGTATCACATACAACACCAGATGGACACGAATTTGCATTAAAAGTTATGAAACATTTGCGTGAGACAACAGACAAATGGAAAAAAGAAACAAATATCGGATTTGCGTTATATGGAACACCAGCAGAAAGTTTATGTTACAAATTTGCACGTATTGATAAAGAAAAATTTGGAACAATTGAAGATGTAACAGACAAAGGATATTATACAAATTCATATCATGTAGATGTAAGAGAAAAAATAGATGCATTTGAAAAATTAGAATTTGAAAGTGAATTCCAAAATTTATCAACAGGTGGAGCAATATCATATGTTGAAATTCCAAATATGCAACATAACATAATAGCACTAGAAACAGCTGTTAAATTTATTTATGATAATATTCAATACGCAGAATTTAATACAAAATCAGATTATTGCCAAGTTTGTGGATTTGATGGAGAAATTATCATAAATGATGATAATGAATGGGAATGCCCAAACTGTGGCAATAAAGACCATAGCAAAATGAATGTTGTAAGACGTACATGTGGATATTTAGGTGAGAATTTCTGGAATGCCGGAAAGACTAAAGAAATTAAGCAAAGAGTTTTACATATGTGTAAAAAAACGGGATTGAGGGGACGGGTCTTTAATCCTCTTTTTTAGGAGAATATTTATGAATTATGCAGATATAAAGAAAATAGATGTTGCAAATGGTGAAGGAGTTAGAGTTTCTCTATTTGTAAGTGGATGTAATCACCATTGCAAAGGATGCTTTAACCAATGTGCTTGGGACTTTAATTATGGTGATAAATTCACAGAAAAAGAAGAACAAAAGATAATTGAATATATGGACCATGATTATATAGAGGGGCTTTCACTTTTAGGTGGAGAACCTCTTGAACCTAAAAATCAAGAGGGGTTACTGCCATTGGTTAAAGATATAAAAAGAGAAATTTCCAGACAAAATATTTGGTGTTATACTGGGTTTGATTTTGAAAAAAAGATGTTATGGGAAAGATGGCTCAAAAAAAAAGTGAAACAACAAGAGAATTATTAAAATATATTGATGTTATAGTTGATGGTAAGTTTGAAGAGGATAAAAAGGATTTAAAACTTAGATTTAGGGGTTCTTCAAATCAAAAAATTTTAGATGTGAAAGAATGCTTGAAAAGCGGAAAAATTGTAAAAGAAGAGCCATACTTATAAAAGAGAAGAGATATGTGGTCAACATATCTCTTCTCTTTTGAACAATTTTTAATTTTTTCCTAAAAATCTATTTAATAATTGTTCTCTACACAAATTTTCAAACTCATCGTTTAAAGGTACTAATTCAATATTTTCATTATATTTTCTATTCAAACAATATTTGATAATAAAATCACAAAGTTCAGGATTCTTAGAAAGAAGCGGACCATGTAAATAAGTTGCAATAACATTATTCTTAAAAAATCCTTCTTCTGAATCTCCAAATTTATTACCATTACCAAATAAAACCTTACCAAAAGAATTTGAGATATCAAAAGTTTGTCCACCATGATTTTCAAAACCAATAACTTTTGTTTTTATATTTGAGTCACTAGAATCTGTATCGTTATTTGAATTTCTCAAATTAGCATCTATAACAATATTTCCAATACACCTTTTCTTTCTATCAGGATTAGCAACAGTATAATAATCAAAAACTTCAAGACCTGGAATAATGTTACCCTCAACACCTTTGTAGTATTTACCAAATAACTGATAAGCACCACATATAAGTAGGAAGAATACACCATTATTAACAGCTTCTTTTATATTATCTTTATATTTTACCAAATCTTCTGCTAAAATGCTTTGCTCATTATCTGCACCACCACCAGCGAAAACAATGTCGTAATCATTAAAGTTTGGAGCGGCATCACCAATGGAATATCTATCTATAATTGCTTTGTATCCACGAGATTCAATTCTATATTTTAAAACTTGGATATTTCCATAATCACCATATAGTTCCAACATATCAGGGTATAAATATAAAATTTTTATTGATTTATCTTTATTATCTTGATTTTCTGAATTATCAGTATTATCAATACTTTGAAGAGATTCTTTTGTATCTATTTCAGTATTTTCAACATTTGCTTTTATTTCTTCTTTTTTAGAAATATCACTAGTCTCAACATCAGTTACATTATTATTTTTATTCGTCTCATTAAACTTTTTCAATTCATGTCTTGTAGGTTGCAAAGAAGTATAGTTTGCAATAACATATTTTTTAACATCAGTTTTATAAAAAGCATTAACGGCATCTTCTAAATTCAAATATGGTTCAATTTTTTTTTAGCAGGGAAGCCACTTGTTTTAATTCTAATAGCAATATCATAAGCACGAGTTCCAGAAGTAATAATTCTAGAAACATTATTTAAATTATTAAAATTAATATCCCAAATCCAAGAAACATCAAAACCATCAGCAATATTATCATTTAAAACAAAAAGTAACTCTTTTGTTCGTCATCTTCATTTAAAATACGTAAGCTAACATTACTTCCAGTTGGATTTTTTGCTAAATTAATTATAGTAGGAACACCATGTATTTTAATTTCTTCCAAACGGCCATTATTCAAGGCAAAAGTTGAAAAAGATTTTTTTACAATATCATTTGAAATATCATATAAACTACAAACTGAATATACAGCTGTATAATTATAAATTAAATAAATACTATTTCCATTTATCTTATAAGTATTTCCTTCAATATCAAAACATCTATTTTTTAAATCAACATTTGTTGCTAATTTGTAAATTTCATTATCACCAAAATTACAATTTGGGCATTTGAATTTTCCAACATGTGAATATTGATAATATTCATATTCTAATCTTGTTTTACAGAAAGGACAGAACTTGCCTTCGCCAGCTTCTTTGATTTGTTCTGTTGCAAATTCATATTTATCAACACTAAAATAATAAACATTTGAATTGTCTGGGTTGGCATGTCCAAGTCGTGCAACATTAGGGTCATCATTATTTAAAATTAAATTTCCATTATAAGTTTTCAAAAATTCATTTATTCTTAAAATCAAAGATTCAACTTCACCGTTTCTATCTAATTGGTCACGGAAGAAGTTTAGAATTACTAATGTATCTAATCTAAAATCTTTAAAAACAACAGGAATGTAACTTTCGTCAACTTCAAAAACTAAGTAATCTGCTTTGATTTTTCCTGTTAGAGTGCAGTTTTTTAAAAGAGTTGATAGTATACCTGTTTCCATATTGTTTCCTTCAACGTTACTTACAACTTTATTTCCTGCAGTTTTTAGAGTGTAACCTATGCAGTTATTTGTCATTGTTTTTCCATTTGTGGCAGATACCGCGATTACTGGACAGTTGACTTTAAAGTATTTGAATATTTCTGGATTCAAGTCAAATGCGATTTTTCCTAAAAAGTTTCCTCCGTTTTTATGACATATTTTTAGTATTAAATTTAGTATTTTCATTGCTAAGATTATGAAAAAGTTTTTCATTTTTATCAGTCCTTTCAAATGGCGATTTTTATAATTTAATAGATTATATCATAATGAAGAGGAGGCTACAAGAGAAAAAAATGAAAAATGAATAAATACGTTGTTTAAATGCTCAAGACCAATATGCTGTAACAAAATTATAAAATATTATTTGAAAAGATAAACATATTCCTAGACAAACCACCAAAAATGTGATAACATAAGTAAGAAAAAATAAGAGAAAGACGGGAAAAGCAAACAAAAAAGAAAGCATCCCAAAAGTAAGGAAAGAGGTAAGGAGAATATGAAAAAAAACATTTTATGTAACAACACCAATATACTATCCAAGCGGAAAATTTCACATAGGAACAGCATACTCAACAGTAGTAGCAGACTCACTAAAAAGATATAACAAATTAAAAGGAAAAGAAAGTTACATGTTAACAGGAACAGACGAACATGGACAAAAAATAGAAATAAAAGCACAAGAATCAGGAGAAACACCACAACAATATGTAGACAAAATGGCAGCAATGGCAAAAGAACTATGGGCAAAAATGGACATACAATATGATGACTTCATAAGAACAACAGACGAAAGACACGAAAAAGTAGTCCAAAAAATATTTGACAAATTCATGGAACAAGGAGACATCTACAAAGGAGAATACGAAGGACTTTACTGTGTACCATGCGAAACATTCTTTACACAAACACAATTAGTAGATGGAAAATGTCCAGACTGTGGAAGAGAAGTAGTTCCAATGAAAGAAGAAGCATACTTCTTCAATATGAAAAAATATGCAGACAGACTTTTAAAATACTATGACGAACATCCAGACTTTGTCAAACCAGAATACAGAAAACAAGAAATGATAAACAACTTTATAAAACCAGGGCTAGAAGATTTGTGTGTAACAAGAACATCATTTGACTGGGGAATAAAAGTATTAAAAGACCCAAAACACGTAGTATATGTATGGGTAGATGCTTTAACAAACTATCTTACAGCACTAGGATACATGTCAGATGACGAAACACTATTCAAAAAATTCTGGCCAGCTGATGTACAAGTTGTTGGAAAAGATATTGCAAGATTTCACTTAATATATTGGCCAATATTCTTGATGGCACTTGATTTACCATTACCAAAAACAATATTCGTTCATAACTGGATAACAATGAAAGACGGAAAAATGAGTAAATCAAAAGGAAATGTAATTTATCCAGAAGATTTAATAGACAGATATGGATTAGATGCAACAAAATATTTCTTATTAAGAGAAATGCCAACATCACAAGATGGATTATTCTCACCAGAAGAATTTGTTGAAAGATATAATTTTGATTTATGTAATGACTTAAGTAATTTGTTAAACAGAACAGTATCAATGGTCAACAAATATTTTGATGGACAAGTACCAGAATACAATGGAAGACCAAATGAAGTTGATGAAAGTTTAGAAAATGCATGTACAGAGCAAATAGAAAAATTTGAAAAACTATTTGAAAACTTCGAAATTGCAAACTCAATTCAAGAAATTTGGGCACTTGTATCAAGAACAAATAAATACATTGACGAAACAATGCCATGGCAATTAGCAAAAGAAGAAGACACAGAAAAATTAAAATCAGCAATGTATCATTTAATAGAAAATTTAAGAAAAATAGCGATATTAATAAAACCATTTATGGACGAAACATCAGAAAATATATTTAGACAAATAGGCATTACAGACGAATCTTTAAAAACTTGGGAAAGCCTTAAAGAATATGACAAAATTAAAAATGCAAAAGTAATTGAAAAAGGTGAACCAATATTTATGAGATTAAATGCAGAGGAAGAAATTGAATATATAAAACAAGCAATGAAAAAATAGAGAATATTAACAAATTTCTGATATTGTTAGAATAACAGAAATTTGTTAATTGTAGCAAAAGGAAACGAAAAAATAAAAGAGGAATTTAAATGGGAATATTTAAGAACAAAGATCAATTTGAAGGCTATAACATTTATAGTATGAAAAAATATGTTGATAAAAAAAGAATGATATTTACAATAACTGCAATAATAGTTGTAATTTTAACACTAGCATTAACAATTTATTACCTAGTAGATACAAATATAAGAATAAAAAAAGGAAAAGAATTTGCAAATCAAATTACTGAGTATGAACAAAATCAAAAGAAAATAGAAGAGCAAAAAGAAGCGGAAAGAAAGGCTAAAATTCCGAAACTTACAGAAGCGGGAAAAGAAAACCTAAAAAACATATATCATTCACAAGAAAAAAATAGCCTATTTAACATTTGATGATGGACCATCAAATAACACACACGAAATTTTAGACATACTAAAACAATACAATATTAAAGCAACATTCTTTGTTTTAGGTATCCAAGTGCAAGTATTTCCAGAAACAACAAACAGAATATATAATGAAGGACATTATATAGCAAACCATGGATATTCACATAAATATTCAAGTATATATCAGTCACCAGAACAGGTCTTAAATGAATATAATCAGTGCAATGAAGTTGTAGCAAAAACAATAAATGTACCTGAATATAATTCACACCTATTCAGATTTCCAGGAGGTTCAGTAGGGGGAAAATATGCTGATTTAAAAAAAAACAGGCAATAACACTACTTGACCAAAACAATATTTTACATATTGACTGGAATTCTCTAACTGGAGACTCAGAAAAGGCAAATCCAACAGAAGAATATTTAATGGACAATTTACAAAAAGACGACAGAGGAAGGAAAAATAATTTGGTAGTTTTAATGCATGATGCACAGGCAAAACACATAACTGTAGAAACATTACCAAAAGTAATTGAATATTTACAACAACAAGGATATACATTTAAAAATTTCTATGAAATTATTAAATAAAATGTGTTTAAGATAAATACACGAAAATGTGTATAGAAATATGGAGGAGAGAAAATTGCCTAGAAAAAAAGAAAGAAGTAGTAGAAGGAATAACAGAAAAACTTGAATATTTAGGTTTAGACTTAGATAAAATACCACAGAATCTAAAAAAATTTGAACCTTTAGAATATAGAGTTTCAAGATTTTACGATGAAAAGCAATATAGACAATACAGATACATAGATGTAAAAGATATACAAATTTTATTATCACCAACAAACAGATTAACAGACTTAGATGAAAAATACAAAAAGGCAAGACCACTTTATGAATATTTAGATAGTAAAAATGAAGAAAATATCATAAAATATACAACTTTTTTGAATATGTTAAGAAATATGGATATAAATGAGGTAGAAAAAGTTGAAAGAGAACAAATGCAATTAAGTAGAGAAATACCATTTAAAGTAAAATTCCAAGGAAACTATTTATGGCAAATTTACTATTCAGAAAATACAGACAAATATTTTATGATAGTACCAACAGAAGATACAGACTATTCAACATTTTTCTATTTGTTGAAAAGACAAATAGAAAACAAAAGAGTAGGCAAAGTTTTTGTACCAGTAAGTAATGTAAAATATTCAAATAAAATTCTAAAAAAATCTGAATTTGAAGATATAGAAAATTATTTATGGCTATTTACAAAAGACTGGCCATTAATATATGAAGTATATGACAAGAAAAATTTAATGTCAATTCAAATTATTGGGGAAACAAATGTATATGAAAAAATAAAAACAACATATAAAATTCAATTAGAAGACGAAAAAGAGGCAAGTGAATTTTATAAATTGTTAAAAGCACTATTTATATTGCAAACTGAAATTCCTGATTACTATAAATTTGATACAAATATAGATAAAACAGGAAAATTAGAATTTTACTTAGATGGACAAAAGATTGAATATAAACATATGGTAGAGTTTATAAGAGAACAATATAAAATAGGACTAAAAAGAAGAAAAAAAGAACTAAAAAGCAAAATTCGTGCATTTAATAAAAGAATAAAAAATTACAAGAATTAGCAGCAACACAAGAAATTGAATATTTAGCAAAAGAAAAACAAATATCAACATTCTTAGAATGCAAAAAATCATTTTTTGGAAAAGTCAAATATTACTTTAAATATAGTAAAAAAAGTAATAAAAGTATAAAAAATGAAGAAGTTGAAGACGAAATAATAGAAGAAGAAAATACACAAACAGAGGAAGTGCAAGTAACAGAACCTGTAAAAAAAGAAAAGAAAAGAATTCCAATTAAAAAGATATATACATTAGAAGAATTAATAACAAGTTACAAAGAACTAGAAGAACTAGAAAATCAAATGAAAAATCTTTTAATGGATATAAATGCTTTAAAATTAAAAACAAAAAATATGGCAAAAAAAATAGAAAATGCTTCAAAATATATTGAAGAAATAGATAGCCATAAAAAAAGAGTATATTCGAATTCTGGAAATATAGCAATAAAGACGAAATGGAAGTACTTCCAGAGGGTGAGCAAGAAGAAGTAAATGTAATAAAGAAAATAGAAAAAACATTTAATTATGAAGAAGATTTAGAAGAATTTGGCAAAAAAATTGATAAAATGCAAAGAAGGAATCTTGATAGAGAAGATACAGACAGTGTATTTATTGCAACAACTAATTTGATAAATACTTTAAATAAAATAAAGACCAATAATATAATGCCAGAAGAAATAGAAAAAGCGCTAAAGGACTTAAAAGCAGAAGCAAAAGAACTAAAATCTTTAAATGAAGAAGAATATGATATTTTTGGAAACATTATTCAAGATACAACAAAAGTTAGAAAGATAAACAATAAAAGACATAGAGAATTACCAAAAGATAAATTTAATATTTTGGAAGTTAACAAAAATACAAAACAAATTGGCTTCAAATTAGTTTTACAATCAATTGTACAAAATATAACAAAGGCACTGGATAAGGGAATCATTCCGGAATCTCTACCAGTATATAAAGCTATTAACGGAGAACTTTTGAATAATAAGGAAATTAATATTTTCAATATCAACCCAGAAAAGGAAATGCAAGAGGCAGTAAAAGCTGACGGAGATAAAATTAATTTATATAAAATACATATTAAAGAGGGAAGTAAAGGTATTGCTTTTTTCAAATATAATTTTTTATGATAATCAAAACAAGACTTTGCCTGTTGGCATGGATTTATCAACTAAAATGATTGTTGATATGTCTAAGTTGCATTTGAAATTGTTAGATAAAAAGAATTTTAATGTTGCTAGTTTTGAAGATAGCAATGATGATTTTTCAGATTTTATTATTAAGAATATTACCGTTTTTGATTATGAAGTTGTTGAGTTGGAAGACTTGGAAAAAGCAGGTATCGAAGAATAAAATATTATTTGAATTAAATTGTATTTCTAGTTTTTTATAGAATCTAGTGAATAGTAATAGGAGTAAAGAATTTTCAAAATTCTTTGCTCCTATTACTTTAGGGGATTTATTTAATTTCTTTTATAAACTGCTCTAAAGTAGTAAAGTTTTCAAAGCAGTTTTTATGTGTTACTTTTTTTATTTAAAAATTCAAAAGATGAATTTTTTACATCATCAATTGAAAATTTTCTGCCACAACATGGACAAAAATCTCCAAATTGTGGAAATGGAAATTTTTTGCTATAAATTGAATCTGTTTTTTTAAAGGAATTTAGCAAATGTTCAAATTTACTATTTTCCATAATATTTGGAAATACAACGGAAGAACCAAATGAATAATTTCTAAGCAAAAACTGTCCATCAGAACTTAAAAGATATTTACCAAAAATTATGAATTCATTTAAAGCATTGCCAGATATGGTATGAAATATTAAACGATTATTTAACATTTCAGTAAAATCCTTTAAACTATTTAAAGATTTTTTAATTCCTTCTTTTGAATCAAAACACTCCGTTGGTATGTCAAAAGGTCTTTCTTCATATGAGACTTCTGCTTTTAATATAAAGTCTTTTTTACCATTTTTTATACGAATTTCTTGTTCTTTCCAGTTGTAATATTCTACTAATTCTTTTGGAAATTCTGGTGATCCGTATATGTCATACGAAGTTGGTTTGATCTTATCTCCGTTAATTGTTATCCGTATTGATTCCGGATTTGCTAAATTGTTAAGTGTTATGTGTCCCCATATTTGATTTCCACTTTTTACGGTTTCAATCTTTTTTCTTTCAGTACGTCTCATTTTGTTTACCTCCTTGAATTGTGATTATACTGATTTTACAAATATTTTTAATCCCCCTTTGATTTTAACTTGTCATTTGACAGGTAATATATATATTTGCCTGCATCTTATTATACATCAAATTAACATAATTTGCAATACATGCTATGGTTCATATGTACAAATCATAAATAAAACCTTATAAAATATTGATATTTCAATATTTATAAGGTTGTTAACATTTGGTACCGATGGTGGGACTCGAACCCACATGGTTTCCCGCACGATTTTGAGTCGTGTGCGTCTACCAATTCCGCCACATCGGCTTAAATATTTAATACCTTCCTATATTAACATATTTTATAATAAAAGTCCATACAAAAAATCAAAAAAATAAAAAAAGTTGTAGCAACGTGTTACTATTTACAGTCTTTAAAATTATTGTTTGTGAATAGTATTGCAACACAACAAACAGCAGATTTTTAATACACTATATTTTAAATTTACATAATTTGACAGAATATATAAAAAGTGATATAATACATCCATCATATCCCAAGTGTCGGGAGCAAAAATAGACACACGTTACATATAAACTTCAATAGTAACTACTAGGAGGTAAAAAATGAAAAATTTATTTCGGAAAACTTCAAAAGGAACAACTCCAAAGGCACTAAAAATTAAGTGCACAAAAGAAACAAAGGAACAAGTTTCAAGTATTATGAAAAAATATGGATGGACTTGGAACGAATTTGAAAGCTTCATTGAAAAAGAAGGTCTTGAATTAAACATGACAAAAGTACTAGAGAGCAAATTTTCATGGATAATATTAATTTCTCAAATGAAGATAAAACAGAGAAAACGAAATTTTTTCAAGCAAATGATACAGCCTTAGTGATTTTGATTATTCAAGGAAATCAGATAATTACTTTGGGTATTGAAAAAAAGAAGGACAAAAAAGAAAAAATGGAGGAAGCAGTATTGAAAAAAGAGAAGAAGGTACTAAACGGTCGCATAATAACGACTGATATTGAAAAAAATAAGATAAGGATAGAAGTAAGAATAGGAGAAAAAATCATTTACAATATAAAAATTGTAGACGATAGATATTCAACTTCAAGAGTAATAAAACTTATCAAAATAAAAATCAATAACCTTTTTGATATAATTGCTCACTCTAAAGAAAAAGAAATGGGCAGCAATTTGATTGAAGAAATAGAAGAATTGCTAAAAAATTCGAATATTTCTGAGTCTGAAAAAGAATTTATGACAGTAAAAGTCCAAAAACAGATGGAGGAAGTTGATAGAAAAATAATTTTTAAAACTATACGTCGGCAACATTTAAGGACTGATACTGTAAAGGTTCAAAACTCAAAAGAAGAACTAGAGTATTATATTCATGACAAGTTGTGGATATACACAAATAAAAAAGTAATACTTAAAGGTGGAGAGGATACATCAACTTATGATGCAACATTCACGGAGGATGAGATTGAAAACCTAGAAAAAAAAAATATCAGGAGGGCAAAAGAATTAGTTGAAGAAATAAAAACATGGAAATAATTGGAAACAAATTATTTCTACAGAAAGAATATTCATAATGAATATTCTTTTTGTTTTTGGGAAATATTTAAAATAAAAGAAAAAATAAAAAGACAATATTTGACAGAAAAATGAGATAAAATAGAAATGTATTTTATGTCTCAAAAGGGGGGAAAAATGATATATACAATTACATTCAATCCAGCAATAGACTATGTAATAAAAATAGAAAATTTTATACCTGGAAAAATAAACAAAAGCAAAGAAGAATATATATTTCCAGGAGGAAAAGGGATAAATGTATCGAGAGTACTAAAAACATTAGGACAAGAGGCAACAGCAATGGGATTTATAGCAGGATTTGTAGGAAAAGAGATAGAAGAACAAGTGCAAAAATATGGAGTAAAAACAGATTTTATAAAAATAGAAAACAACAATTCAAGAATAAACGTAAAAATATTAGAAGAAAATAAAGGAAAAAATGGAAATACAGAAAAAGAAGAAACGGCAGTAAATGCAAAAGGACCATATATTGATTCAAAATATCTTGAATTATTATATAAAAAATTGGAAATAATAAAAAACGAAGATACTTTAGTATTGTCAGGAAGTGTACCAAATGGCGTATCTAGCAATATTTATGAAAAAATTTGCCAAAGACTAGAAAACAAAAATATCAAAATAGTTGTTGATTCAACAGGTGAATTATTACTTAAAACATTGAAATATAAACCATATTTAATAAAACCAAATCAACAAGAACTAGAGGAAATTTTTGGTATAAAAATATCAAGTCAAGATGAAGCACTTGAGTATGCAGAACAATTACAAGCAAAAGGAGCACAAAATGTTATTGTATCATTGGGAAGTGATGGAGCAGTACTTTTAGACGAAAATGGATATTCATACAAAATGAAAGCATTAAATACAAAAAATGCTATTAATACTGTAGGAGCAGGTGATTCCATGATAGCAGGTTTCTTGGCAGGACATGAAATGTATAATAATTATGAAAAATCACTTCAAATGGGAGTGGCGGCAGCAACCGCAACAACAAATACATTGTTTTTGGCAACTAAGGAGAAAATAGAAGATGTTTTAAATAAATTTAAATAAAATACCTTTAGGAGGAAATGAAAAATGAAAATCACAGATTTACTTACAAAAGAATCCATAGACCTAAATGTAAAAGCATCAAACAAAAAAGACGTAATAGAACAAGCAGTAGAACTTATGGAACAAAATGGAAATATAAATAATAAACAAGAATACTTAAGATTAGTCATGAAAAGAGAAGAAGAAGGCTCAACAGGAGTTGGTGAAGGGATAGCAATACCACATGGAAAAGGTGGGGTTATTTCTGAACCCGGATTAGTTGCAATGGTAATACCAGATGGTGTTGATTTTGATGCATTAGATGGAAAACCAGTAAAATTGTTATTTTTAATTGCTGCTCCAAATAGTAAAGATAACTTACATCTTGAGGTTCTAAGCCGTTTATCACTTTATTAATGAATGAAAAGTTTAGAAATAAATTGTTAAATGCAAAATCAAAAGATGAATTTTTAAAAACAATAGATGAAGCAGATGAACAAAGAATAAATGAAGAAACAACCAATAATGTAAATAATAATTTAAATGAAAATAACAAATTAAAAAATGATGAAAACAAATCAATT